>MDTA01047614.1_pt1 | contig 11600 bp, 9 predicted proteins | sample 811151 | NCBI WGS metagenome assembly MDTA01 (sample SAMN05326648, study PRJNA326480) | marine metagenome | isolation source: seawater | place: Indian Ocean: South | collected 2010 | reverse complement strand
CTTGTGAAATCGGCTCGATAGCTGAGGATGCTTTTTCTTCGTGATTTCTATGATTTCTGACACCATGCGGTCCAAATCTGTAGTATCGCGGTTCATAAACGCATTGTACAACACGTCTGATTTCATTTTGGTGTCATCATAGACCGAAGCTACGTCGTAAAGGGATTGACTCATTTTGTTTGTCCGTGCTCGCGGTTATATAGGTCCGAAGGGTGTCGCGCCCAGTGATGTCCCTTGAGTGATTCAATACCAGTATTCGATCACTCTTAATTTCGGTATATTATTTTTAGACCAGCTGTATAATAGTAATATATTTTAATAGTAATATGTTATAAAAAAAGACCATAGGAATAGCAGGGACTAAAACCTAAAAACTACTAAGAGGCCGAGTCGGTGACGGAAACCGAGTAACCGAGTTGGTGACCGGTAGCGGGGCCGGTAAGCTAGCTCTCACCAGACTCACACCACACACCCAAACACAAAAAAAATGAATCCAAGTCAATCAATAATCACGTGGTTTCAAGCATTTGTGGATGACGATTATCTGGATGACGAAGAACACTTTATGACCGACTGGCGCGGCATCAATGGGATTTATTCCATGCAAGATATAAAATGCGGACTCCGAAAGGGTTGGATTTCTTTAATGATAGACGATGACGAAAAGGTAAAGAATGTGACTCCGGATATGGTGGATGATCTCACCGGTGATCAAATATTAACACTGTTCTTGTGTGGAGATAAAATTGTGGAAAGTCTACATCTACTCGATCAGGAGAAATTCGAGTATCAGATCCAGATGGCCTATGATTGTTGGGGAAAGCCTACCCCACCGGTACAAAGTATAGAGGAATTGGTTCGTGGGTGTTAAAATTTTAATTTGAGTATATATACTATCCATATTTTTATAAACAATGAGGCCACAAGATGTACAAAAAGCAAAGAAATCTGTTATGAAGGTTATGGGCGTCCATACCGGTATGCATTGGACTCAACCCTATATCGCCGTGGAAGAATATCAGGCGGGTGGAACAGCCTTCTTCATTGACCCGAAGGATTTCGGTGATGTACCTTTCTACAACAAGCGATACAGATATCTGTTGACGAACTTTCATGTGGTAGATTGTGTCGAATCAAAACAGGTCGAGTTGTGTTATCCTTCAAAAGGATTCAACAAACTAAGAGGAAGAATTATTCATGTCGTGCCTTCTCTGGATGTCGCGATCTTGTGCATCGATCCGGACGATAACCATCTCGCGTGGAGAGACGGTGGAAGCATACACGAGTTTCTCGAGGATATTCCCAATCTAAAACTGAACTTTAACCATGTAAAGGGAAACTCGCAAGATGTGATTGCCATCGGGTTTCCTTCATTGTCGAAGGATGTACAATTGTGCGGTGGTAGAATATCTGGACGAGGGTTGGGTATGATCCAGTTGAACATCTCTTTGAACGGAGGAAATAGTGGAGGTCCTTTATTACACAAGAACAAGGTCATCGGAATATGCACCGCCTCGGAAGCAGATACCGAAGCCATTGGTTTGGCAGTACCGATATGTCAAATCATTCGATTCTTTCGTTACTGGGGTGATTTCTCGAAGGAATTGATGCGTATGCCATCATGGGGATTACACGCAGGTATACTCACGGAAGACTACCTTAAATATCACAATCTAGACCACAAACAAGGTGTACTTGTGCAAAAGGTAGTAGAAGATCAGGCATGCGATCGCGTAGGGTTGAAACCAAAAGATATTATTATGGGAATCAACAACTCAACCGGTCGGTACAATATTGACAGTGATGGTTTGGTACAAGTCGATTGGACCGACAAAAAAGTTCCTCTTACCAACAATGAATTTATCATGTCATTGGATCCCAAAAGTATTGAATTGGTCGTTTACAAACACAGAAGCAAAAAGACAGTGAAATTAAAGACCTTACCGACGGTTATTCCATTCCAGACGCGTGAGAAATGGCATCACTGGGAAAAGACTGAGTATACACTATTTGGTGGTGCGGTCTTTATGGATTTCTGCATGAACCACATGGAACAAGACGAGGAAGATGAAGAACCCACAGTTCCATTCAGTAAATGTGTCTACATCACAAACCATATCAAAGAAACCATGAACATGCAAAATATTGTAGTATGTACGCATATTCCGGGTCAGACGTATCTCGATACACAAAGGTCTCTTCATATATTCGATGTGATAAAGAAAATCAACAAGATAAAGATAAAGAATGTGAAACACATGGAAGAATTGATTCGAGATCTTGCACTGAATATGGAAGGTCAACGGTACATCATGATCGAAACGCATAGAGGCGAGGTGTATGTAGACTTACAAAAGATAGCATTGCAAGAAACTCTACTAGCGTCAAAATTTGACGAGCAAGTATTCCTATCAAACATGGGAAAGACTAGAACAAGAAAGCGTAGAAAAATACATAATGTAGTATAAATTGAGTCTTATTAGTTTACATATGTGGCCTTTAATTGCCGCTACCATTTATTCTCTTTCTTATTTTATTTACGTTGAAAAGGAATTTAGTATCTGGCTGTCGATACTTACTCATGCTTTTGCCTTACCTGTCATTGTGGAAGACTTTCCCAACTTTCTTAGTATATCTACTTGTCTTACCGTCATTGCTTCAACATTGTTTCATATAATAAACGATCTTTATAATGACGACAAGGAAAAGCATTTTCGTCGTTTCGATCACGGTTGGTCTGTATTTTTGATATATGCTATATTGTTCAAGGTGTCATATAAAAAAATACCCGAATGGGCTATATTTGTTCTGACGATGGTTACTGTCATACCAGCAGCCTTTTTAACTAACCCTAGGACATATCTGCCATTGGCCATACTTGCCTTTATCATCATGCTTTCTTTACTATACAGGAAATATAACAGACAGCTTTTAATAGCGTTTATTTTATTTGTTACCGCCGCTGCTAGTAGATATATCCCTATATTGGACAATAAATATCATAGACACAGTGTTTGGCATGCTTTAATATTTACAGCCGTGTATTACGCTCACTTAGGAATTGTATACAATGAAACTAAAAAGAGATCAAAAAATTTAATATCTTAAATTACCATATACCGGATGAACGGGCTTTTCCTTTGTAATTGCCTTTAACAAATACGCCGGCATCTCTTCTTGTAAATCTAGTTTACTTCCACATTTTTTGCTACTTATAAACTTATTACGCCTCCATTTTGCATTGTGTTTCGTCAACCATCGATCTAGATGTTTATACAGTTTTTTTAACTCTCCCGTTTCCCCTTTCAATTTCTTCTTTATATCACGCACTCCATTTAGAATTCTATCTGTTAGATTGTTGTTACTCCCATAGTACTCCCTGTTATCTTCACGTCTCATATAACATGCGAGAGTAAACAAATGTTCATCGACGAATTCATAAGGACTTTCGCCCGGCATACGTATTCTCATTGTTGGGTTCTCTACTACTTTCAACATACTGTCAATGTAATAAGTTAATTCCTTGAGACATTTATCTATTTGTTTTATCTTTTCATCTTCTCTTTTTTTTTCTGCGTCTTTTATAATTTTTTCCTTATCCAGATCCATTTATTATTATAACCAGTAGTTTAAATACATAATAATTTTTAATTATCATCAGTATGGGAGGTTTCGAGCTAATAATTGCTCTTTCTCTTTATCCTTTTTAGTTGAACAACATGCGCGACACGGGCAGGTGAGGCAACGTACGAGGCAGACGCCACACGAGAGTATTTTGTACAATGTGTTTAATATGATACAAGCCAAAATACCTACTAGGATGTAAACAATGATAGTCATGGTCTGTTCAAAATTATCTAGGTCAACATTAAATGGTATTGTTATCTCCATTATAATATAACTTCAACATATTTATACTATTCGACAGCTGGTCTCGGGTTTAAAGTCTTCGACGGTGTAAACCTTGTCGGTACGTATTCCTTCTCGAACAATCATGTGCAATGTTTCACGGCAATTTTCTCCCGTGTATGCACTACATTCATTATAGAATACATTTTTGATATTGAGTTGTCGTACAAAACGTTTAATGGTTTTTTCTCGCACTGCTCGTTTACTCTCCAGATCTAACTTGTTCCCTATTATACACGCTGTTATTTTTGTGTGCATGCCCTGAATGCGTTCGATCCATCGTTTAGCTCGTTCAAATGACTCGGTGCGTGTCAAATCAAAGACAACGACGACCATATCTGAATTATCAATATATGTATCGAGCAAATTTTGATAGTATTTTTCCCCACTGCAATCCCACAATTGGACACGTACTACCTTGAGATCTAATTTCATCATGAGAGTTTTCATGTCAATACCTATCGTATTTTCATTTTTTATCGGTTTTCGAGGAGATATCCAACGCTGTACAATAGATGTCTTACCACATTTGTCTCCTACAAGACATAATCTCATATGAATAAAAATTAATAATATTTATACTTTTTAATTACTTTGACAATGTAGTCGTGTTTACTTTTCTTCAATGCCTTCTTGTCTCCTTTTTCCATTATGTGTATCGCAAGACGTAATATTTCACCCCAGTGAACCAATACATTTAGCTCCGACTGTAATAAGGCTATGGCAAGCGTGTTTGTAATACCATACGCTGTACTTTCTACTCTCCTATGGGTTTCTTTCTGTAACATATTAAACAACATTTTGCACACCCACAATTCGTTTTCTTTTGATATCGGTGGGTGAAAATATCCCTTTAATGTTTCTGGGCACTTTTTTTCATTGGAACGGACATACCGTAAAAAGGAAAATATTTCTACTGTTCCTTCCATGTACGAGCCTCTTAACTCAAACTCAAAAGCCCGTTGAAAATATCTGGCATCGAGTCTATGTTTCGCCACTTTTTCAGGCAGTTCGCCAACAAGACGTATCACATCCAGTGGTGTATTGTTCAGCTGTACAAATCCATAATGTAAAAATGACTCATAGTTTGATTTAGGACCGTAATAATCGAAGAGTTCGGTATGCGCCTTTACCGGTGAAATAGTCACCATCTTGAAGGAATTCTTTTCAAATTTCCAGTCTACATTCGGTGTATTGGAATGATTCAACATATCGGCAAATGGAACCATATATTCTTTGTCTTTATTGGCAAAGCACCGACTACCAACCAACGAACGAAGGTACAAGTATTTCGGTATACCAATATCTTCTTTTTTTAACATATGTATTTTTTCTTCCAGTGCTATACGCAGAGGCGATACCGCGATCTGATCACAAGTAGACACATCCCATGTAACTGGAAAAGTGTCATGCTCGGGTAAAGAGCGTGAGTATATGTTACTTGTAGAAATGTATTCAGTCATTTCTTCTTTTGTCCCGGAAGTACACAGGTACAGTGGTATTTCACAGACTACATGACCCATGGGTAGATCCCTTTTCGCGAGTACGCCTCGCCGTCCCTTGAAGGATACTATTCTCACATCTTGTGATATGTGTTCAGCGTAGTTTTCTTCCAATTCTGTTAGCGGTATATGTTCCAGTGCTTTATTGGCTTCCTCGTTTCCTGCCAGAACATAATACATGTAAGCATTCGCGTACGAGTGTAATTTCATTTCGGCAAAAGCCATGCGGTTTAGGGTAGCTTTCGACCATTGTGACATGTCTTCACCATGATCTTTTTTAATCGTCTCTATGGTTTCAATGTAAGACATTTATATCACCAGACTGGATATATATACTTCAAAATTAATTCCACATATATAAGTGTCTTGAGTTTATTATATAAATACAATGAGGACGGACTTTATGATATTTATACTGTTACTCTCAGTGGCTTCCGTATCGATGACATACTATGGTTCTTTCGAAGGAAGTACGAAAATTATTTATGGTACAGCCAGTGAATTGCGAGAACGGGTTGAAAAAAAATTAAGGGAAAATTTACCAGAGTGTTGTCCAGAGCTAACAAAAGAATGTTTATCGTGTGCAACTGGTCTTCTGGTAAAAGATTTCTGTAGTCGTCATGCGGGCGAGTATGGGTGTCCAAACAAGACGAGTAGCGTCTGTATAGTCACCGCTTATAAAAAGCCTAATATGAAAGAGCTTTTCAAATACTCGGATTATGAAAAAATAATTCCACATACACTTTCCAACATGTGGGACTATGCGAGGAGACATAATTACAAAATATATTTGTTCAATGAAGATTCCTTTGATACCTCGCGCAAATCCTCGTGGGTCAAAATACCTCTGATAAAAAAGTATTTCAATACCTGTGATTGGGTGATGTATACCGATGTGGATTGGTTGTTTGTTGCAGACAAGCCTCTTCCATTAGACGACAATTACGATATAATCGTATCAAACGAGTGCATACGCGATAACGAATGGAAAAAGATGAGCGGTACAATGATATTAAAAAATAGTGATTGGTCCAAAAAGTTTTTAGACACATGGGACAGTATGTATCAACGTTATAAAAATGTAATGAACCATGACCAGATTGCATTTGAAAAATATTTTCGGCAGACACCGAAAGAAATGAAAGTTATACCACCGGAAGATTTTATGACCTACGATACACACCACTGTGTGAAACCGAAATTCGGTATTCATTTTCCAGCCGGAAACAAATACAAACGTTTGATTAATGTTATGAATAAATATAATATACCGAAATTACAATACTCCAGTGCTAGGATAGCCAATCAGTGGGTTATGTATCAGGTTCCATTTGCCATGCATGGTCTAAAGACAGTCATTGTAGTCGGTGTTTTATCCCATAGTAAAGAGAAACGTATGGCTATGCGGCAAAAATATGCAGATGTAAAGATGTTCTTTCTTGTTGGTAAAGGCTTTGATTATAATGAATTTGACAAGTACCATGACATGATTTTCATAAATCGAAAGGAGGAATACATGGGTGAGAAATCAATACTACCTTACAAATCACAGATATTTTTTCACGCTGTAAAACACCATGTGGCGGAATACAAATACCTTTTGAAAATCGATGATGATACCATGGTACGATTTGACCAACTGCGTGAAGAATTGGGTCGGACTAAACCGGATTACTGGGGTCGTGTTTGGTATAAAAATATCATCGACAGAAATCCTAGAAGCAAATGGTACGTGTCGAAAAAAACCTTTCCAGCAAAACGGTACCCGGATTATTGTAGCGGTGCTGGTTATGTGATATCCAAAAAAGCAAACGATTGCATTGTGAGCAAGCTTCCAAAGTTCAGATTTATGCCCAGAGAAGATGTAGCAACTGGTATTTTAGCTGGTAAATGTGGAATACGACCGGTAAACTCTCAAAAGGTTCAGCACATGAAACCGTATAGTGGCGACGATTTTATTATTCGTCATTACGTAAATCACAAATGGTGTGATACTCATGAGGTTTTACCCAACGGTGCATTCTGCAATAAAAAATACGCCGGTATGGATAAGAATTTGGCTCGGTCCATTATAGGTATAATACCGAAAGGTAGTAGTATATCCGATCTAGGAGCCGGTGGAGGTTGGTATACGGATTATTTTAATAAAAATGGGTTTAAATCGTATGCTTATGACGCATCGCCGGTGAGACCCGCTCATGTAAAATATATTGATCTCACAAAAAATATACATATTGATCAACGTGACTGGACAGTATCACTGGAAGTTGGGGAACATTTGCCGAAACAATACGAAGATGTGTATATAAATAATATAGGTAAAACCGACGGTGTAATATTGTCATGGGCAATACCGGGACAAAATGGCAACAATCATATAAACCTACAACCAAATGATTATATCATTAACAAAATGAAATCAAAAGGGTATATGCATGTAGTACAATTATCAAAAAAACTTAGGAAAGATGCTTCATTTAGTTGGTTTAAAAATACACTTATGGTATTTTTCAAAGTTGATCAAAAATGGGATGTATGGAGTGAAAATTGGTTTTCATTATTCAATAACATGCCATACTACGAGGTTAAACCGCAGAATATACATATGCTTCCAAAGGCAAAAAAACTTGTATTTTTGTTTCATAATGCAAATACAAAATGGAATACTTTATTAAAGAAATGGAAAGATAACCTAGGAAAAACGCCGTATTATGAGGCCATATATAAATCAAACGACAAACATTTAGGTATAGAAACTGATGACTACAAGGAACTAACGTCGTTCAAACAATGTACAATTTATAGTCTACTGTCACAGGGGAAAGAGTTGGCTATTTTCGATTTAGATGTCCAATGTAAACATGGGATGGATGTATGGAAAGTATGGACCGATATGGACTTTGAAAGTTATTGTACATCTTCCGGTACTTACAACGCGGGTGCATTGCATGTCAAACCCACCGTAGAAAATATAAAAAGATATGGTAGAATTTGTTCAATTACAAAAATGTTCCCCAAACGATTTCGCGAATCTTATCTTTTTTCGGGTATTTATGGCAAATATTTACCACCGGAACGTTGTTCTAAACATATAACTTCAACCATGTTAGGTGGTAATAAGCAATGTATACATTCTACAGGGATGACATTGGACAAAAAAATAAAATTTCACGATAAAAAAATCAGAAAATTGTTGCGCGCCGTAAAGGTAAAAAAGGATTTTCCCAATGAATTACAAACGTTCATAGCCAAATCATTAAAGTTGGCATATGGTTCACGCTTATATCCACTAGATGTTCAAAAATCAACACAATTTCATACCAAACATTTTTATGGTACTAAAAGAGGAATCTCTATAGGTCGTTATTATTTACACCAATATATACGAGAAACATTGCCGATGATTGGTAGTAAAAAATCATGTCTAGAAATAGGCGACGGACATTTTCTCCGAAAATATTATTCATGTGACAAAAAAAGGTCATTTGATATTAGAGATAGCAGGGCGGATATTAAAGGTGACCTTGAAACAACTACCATACAATCGCAGTATGACTTAATAATTTGCTTTCAAGTTTTAGAACACGTTAATCACCCCCATATAGCTATGAAAAAATTGTATAAAATGTTAAAACGAGATGGAACACTCATATTATCATACCCGTTTATTGGACCGGTACACGGCGAGCCTTATGATACAAATAGAATAACTATGGACGGGTTTAAAGTGTTGGCTAAGGATGCCGGGTTTAATATAAAGGATATACGAGTAAAAGGAAATTCACTAACAAGCATAGGTTATATGCTAGAAATGTCATCCGAAGATTTTACAGAAAAAGAATTGAATAGTAATGACTTATATCAATATATGGCAACATATGGTATATTAGAAAAAAGATCTTTAAATGAAGAATACGACAAATACATAGATCATCAATTATCAAAACATACTCAAGAACACGTAAATTTATGGACAGGTAAAGAATGGAATAAAAAAATGAAAGATTTTACAACGGCTTTTACTTATCATAAAAAAATTATATTTTCAAGTGGATATAGACCAAATTGTTTGAGTGTTGGTTCAAGAACAGGTCAGGAGGTCATTGCATTGGAATATATGGGTGCAAAAGCCACAGGTATAGATTTATTTTACTTTCCACCACACGTACAAAAAGGTGACATGCACAATCTCAATTTTGAAGATAATACATTCGATTTTGTATTTACAAATGTTTTAGACCATGCTCTTCATATAGAGAAAGCTGTAAAGGAAATTCTACGGGTTACAAAAGTAAATGGTTATGTATTGATTCATTTTGTCAATGGGTACAACACGGATAAATACAGTGCAAATCAAATGCACGATGTTAAGGAACTTAAGAAGTATATTGGTCTACCCATAGTAAGCGAACGTTCTCTTCATCCGACATTAAATGCGTGTAATTACGAATTACTTGTAAAAAAACTTACTTAATTTTTATACCACTCTACAAATTTATGTATACCCTCTTCCAGTGAAACTTTAGGATTATATCCCAATAATGACTTGGCCTTTGAAGTATCTGCATAGGTGATAAGAACATCTCCTTTTGCCATGGGCATCATCTTTTTGATAGCCTTTTTTCCAGTTACCTTTTCAATGATCGAAATAAATTGACCAACAGAGTAAGGCTGACCTCTACCCAAATTAAGTATTTCGTAATCAAATTTCACTGTCATACACGCTACGATACCATCAACTATATCATCGATATACGTAAAATCTCTAGACACTTTACCATAGTTATAAACTTCGATTGGTTTTCCTTCGAGTATATTTTTAGTGAATGAATAATAAGCCATGTCAGGACGACCCATGGGTCCATATACCGTGAAGAATCGTAGGCCAATTGATTTCTGTTTATACAGGTTATGATACACATGAGCCAACAATTCGTTTTCTCGTTTCGTAGCTGCATACAGAGACGCCGGTTGTATCACCGGGTCGGTTTCCTTGAATGGCACTTTCGTATTTTTACCATAAACACTCGACGAACTGGCATAAATGAGCGGTATGTCTGTATTCTTTAGTGCTTCCAACAACTGAACAAAACACTCTACATTGTTGTGTACATAAGATTGTGGGTTCTTCAACGAATACCGTACACCTGCTTGTGCGGCCATATGGATGACGTACTTAATATTATATTTTGAGAGTATTGAATCTAAAGCTGTGGTATCACATACATCATAGCTATACACTCTGCCAGATATTGAAGCGCGTTTTCTTTTCAATTCTACATCGTAATAATCATTAAAGTTATCAATGCCTATAGCGGTGGGCAGACGCATCATGACATGATGACCAACAAATCCTGCCGCGCCGGTGACGAGAATATTATAGTTTTCATCTGGTAACCGATTACCTACATATAAATATGAGATGGTTCCTATCAGTACAAGTAAGATGAAGATAAGCTTCATTGGTACGTTAGTATATTAGTACATTATTTAATAATATTTATACTAAAGGTATGAGAATCGAAATCTTTCGACCACAGTTCATTCATTTCTGGAAGGTTGATGGACAACCCGTTGCCAACTGTCATATGTACACGAGTTAATAGTAATATGTCATCTTTTTTCCATAGCTGTTTACACAACTCTGCTCCCCCAATGATCCATGCATTTTTATATTCACGAACATCGTCAATGTTGGTAATCGTTTTCACTCCCGGTACCTTGTGACGTGAGACAACAATGTTGGTTCGCCCTCGCAAAGCTCTCTTCCCGATGGAATCCCACGTCTTTCGTCCCATTATTATTGTGTCACCGTATGTATTCATTTTAAACCATTTTAAATCATGTGGGATGTTCCATGGTAACTTACCACCGATTGATATCTTTCCGTCGGTAGAAACCGCTAAAATAAATCTCATTTGGTATATAAATATTACTATATATAATACAAAATGAATAAAGTATATTGTGAATTTTTATTCCAGAGATATAGATACTGTGAGATATTTAGTAAAAAATATGGAACATGTCAGAAACAATTTGATCATTGGGTATCCGAATGCTCAGAACCAGTGCTACCGAATCCACCTTTGCCCCGAGAGGTATCGGACAGAGATTCCACCTCCTTTACTTCCGGAGAGGCGTAAGGAGTGATAATCATTTGCGCCACTTTATATCCATAAGGCAATG
>MDTA01024510.1_pt1 | contig 11600 bp, 12 predicted proteins | sample 811151 | NCBI WGS metagenome assembly MDTA01 (sample SAMN05326648, study PRJNA326480) | marine metagenome | isolation source: seawater | place: Indian Ocean: South | collected 2010 | reverse complement strand
GCAGCAGAAATAACCGCTGCTGTTTGTGATGCAACTATTGAAGTTGTTGGTGAGACACCGACACCTAATTTCATAACGATGCCCTTCTTTTTAGTACAACCCAACCACTGAGTTTGCCGTACCTACAGTGCGAACTTTACGAATACGAATCGGCAAAGTCGTTCCTGCTGGAACCGCAGTGAAAGTGGTGGTTGTTCCCGATGCATCATCTGCCATCTCGACAACTAAGTTACCCGCCGAACCAACATATACAGCTCGTGTTGTAAATGCGACATTAGCACTCTCATTCGATGTAATGGCAAATGCTTTTGTAGCAGGACCCTCGAATGTTGCTGGATGAAATTGAAATTTATCTGTTTGATCTGGCATGTTTCACTCCTACGCTGCAGCTTTTGCAAAAGTAACCATCGCATCGAAAGATTTCTTATCCTTCATTGCTTCGGTTTCCATCTTTTTACGATTGCCGGGATTGAGTTGTTTCATGGCATTGTTCAGCATCTTTGCAGTTGCTTCATCAACTTTTACTGATTTACCGTCTTTAAGTTTCAGCATCCCTTTTTTAAATGCCTCATCGATATACTCGACTTCTTCTTTGATTTTAGACGATCCCTGCATTACGGGAGCCTTATCTCCACCTGGTTTTGCCGCTGAGCGCATACTCGTAACAAAATCTTTATAGGTCTTCAGGATAGGTTCACCTGGTTTATCATAACCTTTATGATCAGCTCCAGCATCACCTTTTGCTCCACCAGGACGCTCACCGCTAAAAACATAATCTGGTGCTACTGGGTGCTCACGTCCGATCTTAGCAAGATCAGCATTATGAGTAAAATGCAGCTGCTTAAACTTTTCTTCATCGGATGATGCTGTATCATAATCCTTTTGACTTTCGTCGTCACCCTTGTAATCTTTTGCATCAGCCTCGATTAAGTCTTTAAACTTCTTCATCGGGTTCTTCCTCTGGCATATGTTCTGAGTCGATTTCATCTTCTACATCAATTTCGGCCTCAGGCTCATCAAAGAATGCTTGACCAGCTGAAATTTTTTGCACTTGTATCGCATCCATTGCTCGAGACATCAGTTCGGTATTTATCGTATCTTTAAATTTTGATGATTCACCGTTCTGTAGAGCAATAATTGCATCTCTAATAGTATCATTCATTTCGATCTCCTATTTCACTATTATTTATAAATTATTAAAAATTGCTTCGGTTTCTTTTTGATTATTTTGTAAAGCTGTAATAACATCAGCCGTATGAAGGGCGTTGGCTATATTGCGTATTCTTTGGTCATCACTAGAAACATCATCCCCCGGATTTACAACTCTTCTGGAATATCTTTTTGATATTTCGACTCCATCTCGTTTTATCACATGAGCTTCTCTCACTTGTATGTGATAATAATCACCAACCACTTCAATTTTATCGATAACTTTTTCTTCTGTTAATGCCATTTTTTACCCTATGAAAATATTGAATCGCATACAGCTCTCACTTGAGCTGGCTGTCCGCTATAATCATCTCCTTCATTTATAAAAGATTTTGTAAATTCAGATCCAATCATAACATCATCTTTTTTGATAACATTTTTATTTACAACACAAATTATTTTATTTATAGTATCGACCTCGATGCTAGCAATCGTTGTTTCTTCTGTAAGTGACATAATAACCTCTAATCTGACCAAGTTGAAACAGGATAGAAACCTTTAAACTGGAAATATTGCGTGCCGCTATCGATGAGTGGGGCAAATGTATTTTGAGTTGTGCTAGTCGTATTAAAATCATGAGCCACACGAGCATAAGTTTGACCACTCCAAGGTCTTCCTATTACATCGGCTACAACATTACTTGCTAAAAATCCAAAATAAAAATCTATAGTTCCTTTTCTGTAAATTGTTTCGTTGCTTCCTCCCCAAGAGGCAACCGTAAAAGGCAATCCAGTAAAGAACAATTCACCTTGAGGACTGGAAACGGAAGAGATGAAAACTAATCCTTGAACAAATACCATATTTCCTATTTTTTGATAAATGCCGCTCGGTCTCGATGTATCTAAGGTTATACTGCCACTGGTCTGTGGTGCAAGACCAGCCGTAAAAGTACCTACTTCAAAATCATCTAATTTATTTGCAGTGCCTGCACCGCCAACATGAAAACCATTTGAAAAAAGCATTGGTTGTGCGGCAGTAACTGCATTATTTGAATTTAATGTAAGCGCAGTTCCAGTGCTATTATCAGTAATACCCGTAATGCTACTACCACCACTTGCTGCGTCCCAGTATGCTGGATTCCCAGAACCAGCAGATTTCAAAACGAATCCGGCTGTACCAACCGAGCCGTTCGCACTAATTGTACCAGTTATGGTTGGGTTATTTGAGTTGAGTTTAGTGGCTATAAATGCATTCGTGTTGGCGAGAGCAGCCCGTTCAACCGTTTTAGTCTGAAAAGTCGATGTAGCATTTGCGACCTGTATCCTATCATTTATTAATGCTCGAGCTGCTGTGTTTGATATAAATGTGGAAGTAACAAAACTATTACTAACACCGCTGGATCCTCCACCGCTAGCATCAGCACCAACAAATTTTTTTGATGCAGAATCATATTTAAGGAACTTACCGTTAACTTTTGCCGTTGCCCTATCGACATCATCAAGAAACTCGAGTCTTACCTCGCCGCTTCCTGATCCTGAACTCATCGCAATCTTATCCATTCTTGAATTGATTTCGGCTGAGAATGCAACGATTCTTTCTTCAACTCCTTCTTGTAGAACATCAAGTTGCGGTTGTAGATCGACTTGTGTGCCGTCAATACCCGGTAAGCCCTGTGGACCCTGTTCACCGATAGGTCCTTGTGGACCCTGTGGGCCTCGTAAACCTTGCATACCAATATCACCCGGGTCGCCTTTTTCACCCTTATCACCCGGGTCACCTTTTTCACCCCTATCGCCTTTTAATCCGGGTACACCAGGAGTTCCTTGTTCGCCAATAAACCCACGTGGGCCTCGTTCTCCTTGTTCTCCCTTTTCACCTCGTGTACCTCGTCTACCAGTAAGACCCTGAGGGCCCTGTTCACCAATGAGCCCTTGAGGCCCCTGCGGTCCGACTTCACCCTGTATTCCTTGCTCACCAGGAATACCTTGACCGCCACGTGGTCCGATTACTTTACCAACTGAAAATACTTCGCCGTCTTCTCTGAGCAAATATAGTTTATCATCCTCGATGTAAGCCTTTTCGAATGTATGACCGGGTACTCCTTGAGGACCTACAGGCCCTTTCGCTTCAATTACAATTCGACGCTCCGGGCCAGTGTCACCCTTTTCACCTTGAGGACCAACAGGGCCCTGTGGTCCTGGAGGACCCTCGACAATTACTGGTTCGTGTATTTCTTCTTGGATTTCTGCAATTTTTTTATCTGCATATTTTATAGCAGCAGAAAGAATTTTTGCATCTCTGATCTCATTCGACATCAATCAGTCCTCTGTCAAGACATCGTCTAAAACTTTTGTCATCTTTTCTACAAGTTTCTTTTCTTCCTCAGTCATCTCTTCTGGTGGTTGAAATATTTCTTCTATAATTTCATCGTGAATAACCTCTTCCATGGGCTCTTCATCCTCTGGATCTTCACCACCACCTTCTTGATTTATTTGTTTTTCAATCTCCGCAACTTCATCTTCAGTCATACGAAGAACATTTGTACGAATCCACTGTTCTGAAAAGTACTTGCCGGCATACGAATCAATGTCTCCAAGCAGACGCAATCTTTCAGTGAGAATCTCAGTGTCTTTGAGTTCCGTGAAGTGGTTATCTTCCATGAAGTCATAGTAGATATCCTGCTTCATTTCCTGCCATTCCTTACGAGTGGTAACACCCGTGAGTGCAAGATGAATCTCTAACAATTCATCAAATAGCGTTGTAAATTTACTTCTTAATCGCTTAATAAATTTATTAAATTTTAGTTCATCACGTGTAATTTCAGATGCACGACCAAGTTGGAATTGATTTTCTTGTTCCATGCGCGCTGTAGGTACATTGAGTGACTTGTAAAGCTTGCGCCGAAAATAATCCACATCTTCCATCTCACCAAGATTCTGACCACCAGGTAATGTCGTGATTTCAGTTCCTCGGCCGCCCTCTCGACGTGGTAACCAAAAATCTTCCAGCATGGTCATAAATTTACGATCATCACGAACTTCACCAGTCTGTGCATCATATGTGAGTTTGTTTTTATGCTTGACCATCATATCACGAAGATATTGCTCCGCCTTCATCTTTGGAAGGTTACCAACATCAATGTAAAATATACGGCGCTCTGGGGCACGTGCGAGTCTATAAATCACAACTGCATCTTCCAGCATACGAAGCTGATTAAGTGGTTTTATAGCCTTGTGTAGATGTGAATATATCAGATTATTTCTATTATCAAGTATGCCAGAATTGACATAGCAGACCGAGTCTTTCGCAATTTTTACACCCTGTGATTGATTCTGAGTTGTAATACCTTTTGGGTTATAAAAGTAGTACTCCTTAGATCCACGATATACTGTAGCACCTGTTCTCTTGTCTTTATCTTTGATGGGTTCTTTAATCTTTCGAATCTTGCGAGGGTCAATATACCTCAAGTCTTTAATGCCGGCTCTTGGATTTGTTTCATCAATTACGATGTTGTAGTATAATCTACCATCAATGTACCACTTTCTAAAAATATCATAAGCATTATTCTGAAAGTCAAGCAATTTAAATACATGCTTGTAACCCTCACGAATTTTTTTCTTGATTGCATTTGGATATTCTAATTTATCCAAAACAATTTCACATGGGCCTGAGTTCTCGTCTACTACAATCGCTTCGTTTACGATGTCTTGAATTGCATAATCACATTCTGGTTGTATAGACATTTCACGGTATTTAGAAACAAGATCACCTTCAGTCTTTGCTTTGCCCTCCATATCGACGTAGGTTCCATATGCGCCACCCGGTGCAATCTCAATAGATCCGTCCTCAATAGTGGGCGATACAATAGATGGAAGATTTTCTTGTTCATCTTCGGTTTTTTTACGAGCGATAGTAAAACCAAATAGTTCTGCCATTATATTGATCCTATGCTATAAGTATTATTTTTATTATTTATAATGGCGAAAAACATAAAAAAAGGGAGCCGAAGCTCCCTTTTGATGTAATATAAAAAATATTAGTTGATAAGACCACCGAAGGCGGTTGCGACGTCTACCGTGAAGAAGTCATAAGTCCAAGTTACGGTGTATTCTTCAATAGCATCTGCGGTGTCCCAAGATAGTTCAATTGGTGCGAGTACCGTTGGGAATAATCCAACAAACTTATACTCGCGAATGATTTCGCCTTGTTTACCGTAATGAATAACCTGCCCTTGTGACTTATAAGCTTCTGGATTTGCACCAGTAAGTCGCAAGTTACCCTGTGTGCTATTAATACTTTGCACCCATTCCTCAAGACCCGCACGAACTGCGAAATCCTCATCATTAATGATAGTAACAGTCCAGTCTTCATATGTTCTATTACCAGCAAATTTTACAGGGCGCCCGAAGTAGTTTACAGTGATTGGTGTAAGGTTTGTGCCGGGGACCTGAGCCGCCTTTGCCATAAACCTTACCTTATCATCTGCGGCACTGTTGAAGGGGTTAGTAATATTTACTTCGAAGAGTGAGGGACGGGCACCCCCAAACTCCATTTGTCCCTGAAACTCTTGTACAGAAAAAGCCATTTTTATATTCTCCTAATTCTCTCTATTATTTATATTGCCCGATTAGAATTTACCAACTATTTCTTCAAAATCAACCCCAGTGCGGACGGCTATGAAGTTGAGTTGAATGAAGTTAATTGAGCGTGCCGGCTTAATGTAGATGTCACCGATAAATTCGTTACGATCAATGACCTCACCTGTGTTGTTTGTTTCGTCACAGACCACTCGGAAATCAAAGATACCACGACGACCCTGCACATCCCGTAGGAATGGTTCGACCAAATTACGGAATTGAGCCCGAGTAAATGCATCGTTAAACTCAAACAGTGTAAACTTAGCAGCAGTCGAGATTGCTTTTTCTAAGACAATGAAGAGTCTACGAACGTTAATACGGTCAAAGGCACTCGGTTTTGCTAAGAGAGTTTTATCTCCAAACAACACTGTTCCTTGACCAGGGAATGTTACGATCGGATTGATCCCGGACTTATACAGTTCGTCACGATCCGCTTTGCGTGGATTGAAAGCAAGTTTAGCGACGTTTTTAATGTTACCCCTGTTAAATCCAGCAGGTGAGAACCAAGGATCTCTCGTGGTGTCCGTTCGGACCATGAGACCGGCTGTATCACCGTTAGATGGAACATAACGGAAGACATCATTATACTTATCGTACTGGTATTTCCAAGTACTATCTAACACCGCATAGGATGTTGAAGGTAGTGTATTCCTGAACTCAATAATGTCTTCTCTTTCCTTACCAGCATATATCGAGTTATTCACGACATCGGCTTCCTCTGGCGAGAGACATACAATACAATCAAGTCTTGTCTCGCAGATATTGTTGATAATGTGAGTAGCAACTGTCTGATTAGCAGCAGCCCCGAGGATAAGCGAAACGTCCACATCCTCCGCTGATTCAAATAGATCATATCCGTTAATCAGTTCTGCATTCGATGGGTTTCCGCCATTATCACCACCAGACATCGATGTAGTCTGAGGTTTTGTTGAGGAAGCTGTAAATGTTTGAGTTGCCGTAGGTGTTCCTGTAATCCCTAATTGTGGATCATGTCCAGCCCACCAAATCCATTGTGATCTATTATTGATGACTTCTTTGTAAAAAGCATTTGTTCCGTCATCGAATAACGCATCAGATGCTTTCGAGGCAGCTTCAAAACGCTCGATAACCTGACCCTTAATACCTGTGATCTCACCGTCCTCATCAACAACTGCGATATGAAGTTCGTCATTAGCACCGCCAAGTCGAGCAGCATAGCTTGAAGTTCCTGGAGCAGCATTGAAGAAGTTGAAGTATTCCCATCGACGAGTGATGTCACCTGCTGTTGTCGTAAGTGATGCGTTACTACCGAGATCCTCTTGCGTCGGCGCTTTTTTAACGGTGAGCGACCTTCCGGTAGCAGCTATTGAATCAACGACGACATTAATTGAGACAGTAGAGTTAGCATGCACGAGTGAATCGCCAACCGCAATAGTTGGAAAGACGTTAGCGCTCGTAGTTACTGTTTGATTACCAGCAGTAAATGAGAAAGTAGCACTCGTTACCACGTTTGAAAACGCAGCATTGGACTGACAGATAGAAACTTTTAACGAGTTACCTAGTGCTCCCGGATACTTAGCGACCCATGCTGTGGCTGAACCACCCGTTCCCGTAGAAAAGTTATTATCATAATCATCATCATTTAAGATACGAACTCCAGTATTACCACTCGAAGTAGCATTGTTTGCTTCGTTTTTAACACGAACAACGAATAAAGCGTTGCCATAAGCAAGGAAGTTCGCTGCAGTAAAGTATGTCGCAGCCGTGTTTGAATTTGGCTTATAAAATTGCCTGGTTAATGTTTCTTCTGAATCGACCAATACTCGCAAATCTACTGGTCCCCAATCAAAACGTCCGGCAATAGCACCGATCGTCGTGGAGACAGCGGGAATCACGGTAGTTAAATCAATTTCCGTTACATTAACGCCTGGTGATACTTGAAAAGGCATTGTGTCATTCTCCTATCTACTAATTTAATAGCATTTTTCGTTCATTATTATTTATAAAAATAGGATTATCACCAAGAATACCACTTATTGCTAGTATCGTTGCTCCAAATTTCACCTGTTGGATTATTTATTAATAGCTCGCTTTCGTCACTTCCATCATCATAAAATCCAAATGGCATGACATCATCAGATATAAGTTTATCACGTTCTTCTAGCAATTTTTTACGAAAATCAGTGTCGGTTAATTCTTTGAAAAACTGTTGATTGGATGCCCAAGAGAAAAGAACAATACACATCATTAAATCATCATGTGCTCCTTGTTCTGCCTCATAAGAATTTCCTCTCTGAATAAATGTCGACATTTCATTTATTAAATCAAAATCGTTCAGAATAATTTTGTGTTTTTCAATCATTGTCTTAGCGGTGGCACAACCAACCCGCTTTACTGGTTTTGTAGTTCTCACACCTTTCTGACTATTTGATGAAAATCCACCGCCTATTACCTGACCACCACGGCCCTGCATTGTTGTGTAGATAATTTTTTCGTATTCTAAGTCATTTGCGAGAATATCAGCAATTTGCTGTCCATTATCATTTATCTCCACGAGAGTAAATGCCTCGCCATACGATTTCACAACATTATATATCACTTCTGGATACACTATCGGTGCAATGGTATTATTTTTATATGCTGCAACTACTTTATATGGTATTTCTGTCACGTCTACAATAATAAATGCGGATGAGTCAATACCAACACCCCTACTTGTATCAGCAACACAGAAGTATGCTCTACCCGGTATTGGCTCTTCATATACATTTAGACTACCCTCATAATATGTGGATATGGGTGTTTTAAATGTCATTGCTCGAAGAATACTAGGAGCAATGAGTGTATTCGATGAACCTATAAACTCCGCTTCGAATTCTTGTCTAAACTGGTCCTCACTGGTATTTGCAATAGTTTTATCACGCCATTTTTCATCTCTACCAGGCACGTCCCACCAGTTAACGGAATAGTTTACGTACTCATTTCGATTCTCTACTGAGTTTGTCCAGATTTTGTAGAAAAGATCGAAGCCATTCGGTGTTGATGTAATTACGACTTTTGTATTTGTACCTGAAATAATTGTAGGATAAACTGATGTAAAGAAATCATCTTGGATATTACGAGGGACGAAAGCAAATTCATCTAGATACAGGAAGTTAATAGAGTAACCACGAATAGCACTCGATGCTGTAGATGATGCGATAATTTTGCTACCGTTTTCGAGTTCAATACTCGTTTTGTTCCATGTCATCACACCTTGCTGCAACCACTTAGGTAAATTTTCATATGCACGCTGAACACGAGATAAAATTTCTCTAGCGGTTGTAAGTTTATTTGCTAGAATGGCTACAGTATAGTCATCATTAAACAGAATGTGCCAAAGAATAACAGCAGCAGATGTTGTGGTTTTTCCAGCCTGCCTACAAGTTTTGATAACTGAAAATCTATTTTTTGCAATGAGTTCTGCCATTGATTCTTGGAACCCGTACATATCAAAGTTTATAAGACCCTCGTCGAGGCTTATAATTTTTACATAGTTTTTAATAAAGTAATTAATATCTTGTGAGCACTTTATAACTTCTTGTACTTGCTCTGCTGTCCACTCTATTTGAACATATGCACGTTTTAATAATGGATTTGCTAGATAATTTTCAGACATTATTATTGACTTTTCTGACAAGCATATTATAATAGGCTTTGAGCCTATTTATTCAATATCTGTTTGTTTCTTGATAAGTTTCTGTAATTCTGATGTACTACCAACAAACAGTGCATTTGTAACACTCTGCGGCTGAGATGATTCATCTTTTAATAATTTGACTTTCCTTTGAAGTTCTAGTAAATCTTTATTCGCATCGACAATTGTTTTCATTAAGGTCGATAGAACTTCATATGCTCTAGGTGACTCTGATGTAGATGCAATAGAAGAAAGATCCTCGATGGATGCTTGAGCAGAGTCAATAATACTTCTCAAATTTTCTCTTGCATACTTGTAATCTGCATCAATTTCATCACTCTTTTCGGAATATTTTTCTAAAACTGTGGGTACTTGGCCATCTTGCATCACTTCAATAATTGGCTTCGTATTTTCAGATATATCGAATATGTCTTCCATATTCTTTTCCATATTCGTTTTCATACTATGTCTCTGTGATGTCAAATGGATCTATCGTAATATCAGTAGTAAATCCGAAGTCCGTATTCGCACTAATTTGACTCAATGCTACAGATTGAGCACTATTACCAGATGGAACAAAGAGTGGTGATCCATTTGCAAACTGTGAAGGAGTGATAGTCATTCGCTCGATTGTTGGCTCTGCATCTGTAGTCGCGTCAACAAAATTAGTAATTGCACGCTTGATCAAGCCACTATTCGCTACAGGACCATAGATATAACCCTTCAGGCTAAATGTAAGATTATAAATCAATGCCCTTCGAGTATCAAAGTCGCCCTCGTAAGTATCTTCGATGGATACATCCTGCAGTACAATTGGTGTATCTACAACTACTTGCATTTCAGGAATCAAATTTACTTGTGTTGTAAACTCAGGCCTGAAATAAGGAAGAATTTGCTCAATTATTTGAGCTCCGTCGTCTGCATTCCGAACAAAAACGGATAGTGCAATAGTAAAATCGTACGGAACTGGTATAAACTGCGTATCTACTCTATTAAAATCCGTACTTCGTAGCCTTACATTTTTAATTGTAGAAGATAGTTTTCTCTGCGGCGAGTACGTCATGCCTTGAATCTCGAATCCCATTCGAGGTAGTGTGATGGCCACATCTTGATCTAAATTTGGATCCTGAACTAGCCTCACTAGCCACTTTTCTTTTGGGCCATATGCAAGAGGAACTAATAGACTCTGAATACGATTGCCGTTTGAATCAAGTCTTTGTACAATGATGTCATTAAACAAGTTACCAAATGCAATAACGTATTTTCGTATTGTTCCGTGGTAGTATTGCTGTCCAAACATTAAAATCTATCCACTTCTGAGAATGGGTTACTCTCACTGAAATCAATCACCGCACTTGAACTGAATATAGGATCATTGCTTTGGAAGTACTCGTTGTTTGCAGTCGGCTGATTGTCTTCCACACGATATTCTTGCATAATTGATCCGCCATCTTCTGATTGCAGTATGCCTGGGCCGTATCCACCACCATCTTCCAGACTGATTTCGAATGTCAAGATATCAGTACTTAAATTATCCTCAATCGCATCGATCTCACTGATACCCGTATCAATTCTTTCATTACTATATGTAAACAATTCACATCGCAGATCATAAGTCTGTAGTCGTCCTGTTTGATAAAACACAGCTTCGTGCTCTACAAATTTGATCTCAAATAACTTGTCGACCATGGGGAACCAAATGAGATCACCTTCAGTTGGTCTGTTATTAGTAATTGCATACCCTTCTGATGTGGCTGTTTCAAGTGTAATGCCTGCTAGATATGCAGTGTTTGCGGATGTTGAAAGGTATTGACGAGAAGGAGCCGCAGTGTTTGCGCTCTCTTGAAGGTAACTATAACCTACCTCGGTCGTGAGTCTCTCTGATCGAGCCTGATCGAATCTTTTTCTTGCAACCGTAAATGTTACCGAGTCTCTAATCTCAAGATTAAATCGAGATAAAAAATCGCCCTCACCCTCGAAGCCCTCAACATTTTTTATGTACATCTCAATGTCGACTGCATCATCATAAGTAGCCAATGTATCTTCACCAAAAAGAGGATCTCGTCTCACAGCGGCCTTTGGAATGTACTTCACATTATGCCCGTAGACCTTGATTGCTTCAATACTAAGATCTTCTACTAAGTCTTGCTCTCGAGCAT
>MDTA01172492.1_pt1 | contig 11601 bp, 9 predicted proteins | sample 811151 | NCBI WGS metagenome assembly MDTA01 (sample SAMN05326648, study PRJNA326480) | marine metagenome | isolation source: seawater | place: Indian Ocean: South | collected 2010 | reverse complement strand
TTGGTTACAAAACTGAAAGTGGAAGGATTGGGTTGATGTTCTTCGGTCCGATAAAAAACAGCATGGAAGATTTTAGATCGATTTTAAAACATACAATTGATAATCAATTATATAATTTAAAATAAAATTTATACCAAATTATACTGGTGTAATTAATTAATTTGCACCATGTCAAAAAAAATAAATTGGGTCAAAGTTCCCTTAGATAAAAATAATTTAGTTCTCTTATCTAAACCAAGTAATACTCTTGCAATATTGCAAACTATATCTCATGTGCTAATTATCTTTGCCTCTCTTTATTTAATTCTTCTTTCATATAAACACAATTTCCACTTATTAACAATAATGCTCTTAATGGTAAACGGGGTGCTTTTTTCATTTCTTGGTTGGGCTGGAGCTGGACACGAGTTAATACACAGAACAGTTTTTTCAAAAAAAAGTTACAATGATATGTTATGCTATATTTTTGCTTTCTTCTCATGGAATAATCCAATCTATTTTAGGAAGTCTCACATAACTCACCATAAATATACGTTGAAACGCGGTATAGACTACGAGGTAGTTACACCTCAAAAGGTAAAGTTGAGAGCGCTAATGTTCTCATTGTTTTTTGATTTTGAAGCTTTTTACAGAGCGTTAAGAATTACTATTGAAAATTCTTTTGGTATTGTGAAGGGTGAATTTGGCAGAGTTTACTTTAATACAAGAGAAAGTAAAATTAAGCTTGTTAATTGGGCCAGAATCCTCCTTTTAGGCCAAGTTACTATGATGATCTTATTTTTTTCCTATGATTTATGGATACTTATTTTTGCAATAAACTTAGCCCCATTTTTCTGCACCTTCATAAATAGGTGTTTGGCATTGGGGCAGCATATTGGCATGTCCGCTGATACTAAAGATTTTAGAGAGAACTCTAGAACAATAATTTTAAATCCGGTTTTAAAATTCCTCTATTGGGGTATGAATTATCATGTTGAGCATCACATGTATCCTAGTGTTCCCTTTTATAATCTAAAATTACTTAGGGAAAAAATTAAAAATCAATTACCCACACCTGAGAATGGTCTAATTTCTTTATTAAACATTATTAAAAACAACATATCATAGCTATACTTCAATAACGAATTGGAGATAAAGTGAACAATAATAGTTCTTCAGACAAAGTAAATAAAATAAAACCTAAAGTACTATTTAAACTGATAGAAAAGAAATTTCCAAAAAGTAACAACACAATTTCATTAAATATTCCTCCTTCAGAAATTGGGGGCTTAACACTTTTAGAGCATACTTTACTTGTCAGTATTGTAAAGATTACAGATCCCAAATTTGTTTTTGAATTTGGAACTTATTTAGGAGCTACAAGTTTTGTATTAGCTGCTAATTCATCAAAGAATACACGGATTTATACTTTAGATATACCACCAAATGGAATTAAAGTTAATGCAAATGTTAATAGTCAAAGAGGTGATATTATAAATGATAATTTCCTTAGGAAGCAGTTCACTAATTATGGAGCTATATATTTAAAAAAAGCAGATGCATCCATTCGGGGAAAAGTTAATCAATTATTTGAAGATAGCACAAAGATGAGTGTATCTAACCTTGGTTTAGAAAATAAATTTGATATCATTTTTATTGATGGTGGGCATGACTATGAAACAATTAAAAATGATACAGAGAAGTCTCTTAAAATGCTGAAAAAAAATGGATTTATTATTTGGCACGATTACAACTCAAACCTGCACACTAATGTTAGCGACTACCTAAATGAACTTTGTTCAAAAATAAAAATTTATCATGTCGAACCTTCTATGATAGCATTTTCAGCTTTTGGGGATTTTCAAGAATTATTTGGTTAGTACATATTTTCAAATAACATTTAAACTGAATGACAAAAAACGTCCATTTAATTGATTTTCTAAATAACTACTTCCCTTTCACTCCTCAAGATAAAAATTCAATCTATGTAATTGGTAGGAATGAATTATCTTTAAAACTTTTAAAAAACTATAAACTTGATGGCATTGTCGACGACTTTTATATGAGGGAAATCTGGGAAGGGTATCCAGTTAAAAAAAGTTCAAAAATAAAAAGGAATTCTTTATTAATAAATTGTTCATTTTCTATTTATCCTTTAACCGCAGAAATTAATTTAAGTAAAAGGCACAAAGTGATTGGATATTATAATATCCTAAAAAGCTTTTTTGATCCAGTGATTCCCGACTTTGTCATTGAAACTCGCTCAGATTTTTCAAAAAATAAAAGCAAATGGTTTGAATTATATGAGAAGTTAGAAGATGACGAATCAAGAGGAACTCTTGAAAATATAGTTAACTTTCGTTTAACTGCAGATTATAGGCATATGAAAAAATATTCTGTTAGGTTAGATGATCAATACTTTGAAGATTTCATGCATTATAAAAATGAGGTATTTATTGATGCTGGAGGTTATATTGGTGATACAACACAAGAATTTATAAAGAGGTATCCTGACTTCAATCATATTCACTTTATTGAGCCATCGGATGCTAATCTTTCCGCAGCAAAGAATAACGCGTCTTTGATTAGCAATTTATCCAAAATCAGCTTTTATGATGTAGGTCTATCTAATAAAAAGGGCACAATGAGCTTTAATGAAAATCAAGGGTCGTCAAGCAAAATTACTGAATCAGGATATAAAAAAATTAAAGTTTCTAGATTAGATGACATAATAGACGATAACGTAACTTTTATCAAAATGGATTTAGAAGGATGGGAAATGAAAGCATTAGAAGGAGCAAAAAAACATATTGTTGAATCTCATCCTAAGTTAGCAATTGCCATTTATCATAAACCATCTGACTTTCACGAGATTTTCAACTTTGTTTTTAATTTGCGTTCAGATTATAAAGTTTACATACGCCATTACACTGAGGGATGGTCAGAAACTATAATGTATTTCTTGCCAAAATAAGATTTGAGATGGAAAAGAATAATGTCCAATAAATGGAAAAAAAATACTTGGAAGAGTCATCCAATTCTCCAACAACCTAAATGGGAAGATGAAAAGTTTCTAAATTCTATAATAAGTCAAATCTCAGATTTACCAGCACTAGTTTATGCTGGTGAGACTAGATCACTGATTCAAGAATTATCTAATATTTCTCAAGGTGAAGGAATTCTAATACACGCAGGCGATTGTGCAGAAGAATTTGCAAATTGCACAGGTCCTAAAATACATGATCTTATTAAAATTATTTTACAGATGAGTATTGTAATATCATATTTGGGTGATAAAAAAGTTCTAAAGATTGGAAGGATGGCTGGACAATATGCAAAGCCAAGGTCCTCTGATAATGAGACAATTGACGGGATTACACTACCAAGTTACCGTGGTGATATGATAAATAGTTATGAATTTAATAAATCATCTAGAAAGCCTTCTCCTGAACGTATTCTTGAAGCTTATTATAAATCAGCATCAACTTTGAACCTTGTAAGAGCTTTTACAAAAGGAGGTTATGCATCACTCGACAAAGTAGCATCATGGGATAAATCTATGACAACAAATGGAACTTACTTTGAAGAATATCATAGATTAGTTTTAGATATTAAAAAATCGCTAAAATTCCTTTCTAATCTTGGATTTAATACTGACGATACTTTACTTAATGAGGTTGATTTTTATGTTTCACATGAAGCATTACTACTTCCATATGAAGAAGCATTAACAAGAATTGATACAACAACTGGAAATTGGTACTGTACGAGTGCTCACTTTTTATGGGTAGGTGAAAGGACGCGTTCATTAGATGGTGCACATGTAGAATTTTTAAGGGGAATTGGTAATCCAATAGGAATAAAAATTGGTCCTAGTATAGATTTTGATGATATTCCTAGGCTTCATAGAAAATTGAACCCGTCAAATATTCATGGTAAGATCACCCTTATTACACGATTTGGTGCAGATAAAATCAGTGAAATTCTTCCTAATATAATTAAGTCTGTTCAGGATAACGGCCTTAATGTTGTTTGGTGTTGTGATCCTATGCATGGGAATACTATTAAAGCTAAAAATTATAAAACACGTGTTTTTGATAATATTCTTAAAGAGATTAGCTTATTTTGGGAGATATGTCAAAAATTTAATGTTCATCCAGGTGGAGTGCATTTAGAATTGACTAGATCATCTGTCACGGAGTGTATTGGTGGGGAAGCTGGTTTAACAGTTGATGATTTGCCAATTAATTATTCTACTAATTGTGATCCAAGACTCAACGCTGACCAAGCATTAGAAATGGCATTTAAAATTTCAAATATTTTAAAAGGCCATTTCTAGAAACTTATAACAAAGAGGAAAAATTTTATAATGGTCAATGTTATTATGATTACTTATAATCATGAAACTTATGTTGAGCAAGCAATCGAAAGTGTCATAATGCAAAAGACCAATTTTAAATTTAATTTAATTATTGCAGAAGATTCTTCAACAGATAGAACCAGAGCAATATGTTATGATTATGAACAAAAATTTCCAGAAATAATACGTTTACTTCGATCCAAATCTAATTTAGGTATGATCAAAAATGGCATTGTAGCTTTGAAAGAAAGTCTTGATTCTAGATACATAGCACTTTGTGAGGGAGATGATTTCTGGACTGATCCATATAAATTGCAAAAGCAAGTAGACTTTATGGAAGAAAATAATGATTTTTCACTTGTTTTTCATAGGTTTGAAATTCTAGAAAAAAGTAAAAAATATCATAGTCCAAATATCAAAAGTAGTGTGTTCTCTCTTGAAGATTTTGCAACAATGAAAGTACCAATTCAACCGCTTACCGTACTATTTAGGAATAATTTGGATCCTATTATACCAGATGAATATGAAGAGAAAATCACAGGATTTAATTTTATTCTAATACGATTGGCTGAGCATGGGAATTTCAAATATATTAATGAAGTTATGGCAACATATAGAGTACATGGTGGTGGTGTTTGGTCAGGTATTAGTTATTTCAATAGACATTTAAATGGGCTAAAGAATATGCTAGCTATGATTGAATACATGAATAAAAATAAATTTATCAAAGGCTTATTAATACGTAGTTACTTAAAAAAAGTCTTTTTTTTTATATTATATACTGTTTATAAGCTAGAGTTTAGATTTACGATTAAATTTTTAAACAAACTTATTTCTCTTAGTAGAATTTAGAATAGTTATCACCCAAAAGTAGTTATGCGCTACAGTTATAATGTAATTACAAACAATAAGTATCTACTACTTATTGTAATGACACTTCTTATCTTATTAAACAGATCGATTACTTTTACTCCATTAGGTATAATTTTCTCATATAGCCAACTCTTTTTTATATTAGTATTACTATATTCTAAAAGATCTATTGATGCAATATATTTACATCTTATCTTTTCTCTTACTTCGTTAGAATTTACTCTCTCTACAGATATATCATTATTTTCTTTCAGAACAGTAAGAATTGCTGGTTTTTCAACTTTTACATTATCATTAATAATGTTATATGTCTACCACTTCAATGCTGCAAGATATTTTCTAAGATCGTCCAATAAAGTTAGATTTTTACTTGCGCCCCTCATTTATGGCTCATTCATAGGAATTATAGGTATTTTAAATTTTGATTATCAATTCTCCTTTATCTTTGCAGAATTTAAGTATTGGTTACTATTATTTTTATCTGCTCACTTATTCCATATAAAAATTATTCAGCAAGGAGAAGGGATTAAAATATTTAAACGAATCACAATTTATTTTTTTTGTATCAATACCTTAGTGAACTTTTTAGCGGGTGCTTTTGATGTCGTTATTGATAATTACGGTGGAGTTGATGTTTTTGTATTTGATTCAGCCGATATTCTGACGCCATTTATTCTAATGCTTTATTCAAAATCAAATAGCAAGAAAAGAAATACAATGATCATCATAACTTTCATTATCTTTTTGATGAATATTTACTTTTATGCAGCTTCTGGGAAATCGATATTAATTGCTGCATTTGTATTATTAATGTTCTTTTACAAAAATTATATCAGAAATACTAAAATTTCTCCAGGTAAGATTATTTTTATCCCCATAACTTTTATCCTTTCCGTCTTTTTAATTACTAAAAATCAAAGTGGTAAAATGTTTGAAAACAAACTTGGAGACAGTATTGCAGTTTTATCACTGAACTGGATTACCAATCCTATGGACCTTTCTGCATCACCAAGAGACAGAGTGTTTGAATTAATGAATATATCTAGTTATCTCTCCAGTAGACCGCTTCTACTTTTATTTGGCGTGGGTTTTGGTGGATATTATGAAGAAGATTACATAGTGAACTACACTGCAAACGCCAATGGCGGGTATTCTGATTATGAGATCAAAACGAGAAAGTTTATAAATCCACATGTGAGCATAAACAGAATACTTTTGAAGTTTGGCTTAATTGGCTTGTTAATTTGGATTTATACTATTTATGATATAATTAAATCAAGGAGTTACGATGAATATTCTAAATATATTTTACTTATCTTATTATTATTATTTATTGGTTATTCTCTAAAAATAGCTTTAATGATTGGGCTTTTTCTAAATTTTTATAAAGTTCGTAAAATTAATTTTAGTTTATAGATGAGCTTAAACCTTTAGGAAAATATTGAAAAAGAAAAAAATATTTATTGACGGTTACTATGGACGAGAAAACCTCGGAGATGATATTTTTCTTTTCATATTACTCAAAAATTTACCTTTAGTTTTTCCAGAACATCAAATTTCAGTTTATGTCAATGATAAAAACAAATTGCCTTTCGAAGTAAAGGATATGCTTGGTTCTAAGCTTAATCATTGTAATGTCCATATCTATAGTAAAAATCTAGTTACCAGAATCTTACAAACAGTTAACGCATATTTAAGTGATATTATAATTTTTGGTGGTGGAACATTCATTTATGAGGATCATCCCGATCAAAGAAAAAATCTATTTTTTCTTTGTGTTTATTCTCAAATAGCTAAAATATTTAATAGGAAAATCTTTGCTATTGGTATTGGATGCGATAAAATAAACTCTAAGCTAATAAAATTTTTTAGTAAAAAGATATTGAAATCTGTTCATAAAGTAGTTCTAAGAGATCAAGTATCGTTGATGAATTCTAGAAGGATTTATCAACATCAAAATATTATTATCCTTCCAGACATTGCTTATCTTTATTCCAAAACATTGCCCTCAAAAAAAACTAAACTTAATCACATTGGAATTAATCTGGCATCGCACAGTTCAGCATCAGATTTACAAAGAGCAAAATCAATAATTTCTAAACTATTAAAATTAGATTACCAACTATCAATAATTATCGTACAAAACAACCAGTTGTCTCAAGAATGGTCAATTACAAAAGATCTATTATCTGAATATAAAGGTCTAAATATTATTAGGTATGATAATAATATAAATTTATTTATGAAAAAGATTTCAGATTGTTCGTTTATAATTGGATCAAAACTGCATCTCCTCATATCAGCTCATATGCTTAATATTCCATCAATATCTTTAGCTTATCAAGAAAAGGTACAATCAATAACAAATAACTTTATGAATCCAGAATATCAATTATCATTATCGGATTCGCCAAAAAGTATTATTGATGAACTTGAGAAATTTAAAAAGAGTGGAAATTATGAATACAAAGAAATAGGATCGCAATTTGCAGAGGTGTTGACAAAAAGCTTCCCATTGGTTTTTAACGATTAAAAATAGTGGGAAAGATTCTTATCGTGTATCTTACCGTCGATAATAAGAAAAAGTAATCATAATAAAGTTTATATAAATACTCTTTACACTCTCCTATAATATAAAAATAGTTATTTTTGATATAGGTTTTAGATCTCATTTTTAATGTTAGAAGAACATAATATCATCTATCTACAAACATTCTAGCTTAATTTTAAAATTTATATTTGACTTATTGAATATTATCAATTAGTTAAAAATTTAAACATAATTGTGACAGCAAATACTTTAAATTCAAATCTTATTTAATTTAAATAAAAAACTGCAATTATGTTATTCTATGATAATAATATTAATAATTGGGTTTTCTAGCTCTTAATGATTTGAGCTTTAGCGAGATGATCCTAAAAAGAAATTTTCTGTTTCCAAAACATTAAATAAAAGTAATAAACCATATTTATAGAAAAGAAACTTGAAAGTGAAGTATTGTAAAATCCAAATTTAAAAATCACATGTTAGAGAAAGATTTCTATCTTAAAGAGCATTTTCCTAATGAAATTTTTATATGATTAAGATATGATATTCGGTTCATAATTAGAGGTTTTAGATCATGAAAAAAAAGCTTTATAATATTATGGTTGTAATTGGAACTCGTCCTGAAGCAATAAAAATGATGCCCCTATATCTTACTTTGCAAAAGGATAAACGGACTAATCCAGTATTAGTTTCAACAGGACAGCATAGACAAATGTTAAATCAGGTTTTTTCAATTTTTGGAACAAAACCTGATATTGATTTAAAAATTATGAAACCCAATCAAACTATAAATAGCATAACAATTTCGGTAATGTCTGGAATTCGGAAAGTAATTTTGGATTCAAATCCTGATGCCATTTTAGTTCATGGTGATACTACGACCTGTCTTGCGGCTGCATTAGCTGCAAGTTTTGAAAAAGTTCCAATTGGTCATGTTGAAGCAGGTTTAAGAACTTACAACTTAGATTCTCCATGGCCTGAGGAAATAAATAGAAGATTAGTAGATCCAATTTCAAGATGGTGTTTTGCTCCAACAAAATCTTCAGCAAAAAATCTTAAATCTGAAAATATTGATGAAAAGAATATTTTTATTACTGGAAATACAATCATTGATTCTCTTTTGATTGTTGAAAAGTATATTAAATCAAATAAACCATCTATTCCCGATTTACCGCTAAAAAAATTAAAAGATAAAAAACTCATACTTGTAACAGGGCATAGAAGAGAGAGTTTTGGTGAACCATTCAAACAATTTTGCTTAGCATTAAAAGATCTCTCAGAGATGCATGAGAACATAGAAATTGTTTATCCAGTTCATTTAAATCCAAAAATTCGAAAACCAGCATTCAAAATTTTAGGTGCTGCAAGTAGGATACATGTTATCAGGCCAATTGACTATCTCTCTTTTATATACTTAATGCAAAAGTGTTATCTGATTATAACCGACTCGGGAGGTATTCAAGAAGAAGCACCAACATTTAATAAGCCGGTAATAGTTACTCGAAATGTTACTGAACGATTTGAAGCTGTTGAAGCTGGTTTAGCTAAATTGGTTGGAACAAATCGCAAATCCATTTTCAAAGAGGTTTCTAGATTAATAGGAGATGAAATAGAATATAAGAAAATGTCTAGAGGAAATAATCCATTTGGTAATGGAAATTCTTCAAAACAGATTATAGAAATAATATGTAAAGATTTATCTAAAACAGATGATGATAGTAAAAAAATTCAAGATTTAAGATAGGTTAATAATTGAAAGTTCTTTACCTGCATCAATATTTCAATACTGAAGAAATGAATGGTAGTATTAGATCATATCTCTTTTCTAATTCTTTAGAAAAAAATAAGCATGATGTCATAGTCTTAACTAGTTCAAGAGATGAAAGTTTATCAAAAGTAAAAGTACAGAAAATCGGACTTAGAACTATAATTGTTTGGATTCCAGTAAAATATTCTAATCAAATGAGCTTTGCGAGGAGGATAGTATCTTTTTTTTTATTTTTCATTAAAGCAACTTTTATTTCAGTAAAAATAAAAGCTGATTTAGTTTTTGCCACTAGTACTCCTCTAACGATTGCACTTCCAGCATTAACTTTTTCATATTTAAAATCTAAACCATTTATTTTTGAAGTAAGAGATTTGTGGCCAGAGGTTCCAATTGCAATGGGCATTCTAAAGAATAGACTTTTAATAAAATCACTCCGAGTCTTTGAAAAATTCATCTACCAAAAAGCAAAAGTTGTAATAGCACTATCACCAGATATGAAAGATGGTATTTTAAAAATAAATCCCAAAACTAAAGTAAAAGTGCTACCTAATATGGCAAGTACCGATTTATTTTTGAACATAAATAAAAAAATTCCAAGTCCAATGGATAAACTTGAAGGCAAAAAGATCGTTTTATATGCTGGAACATTTGGTTTAGTTAATCATCTAGAATACCTAGTTGAGTTAGCTTTTATAATGCAAAAAACAGATGTAGTTTTTGTCTTTATAGGTGATGGTTCAGAAAAAGAAAAAATATATCAAGTTGCATTAAATAATGGTACCTACAATAATAATCTATTCATTTTGGACCCTGTTCCAAAAAATAAAATTCCAGCATATTTTAATTGCGCATCTGTAATTATTTCTACAACAATGCCGATAGAAGCTTTATGGAAAAACTCTGCAAATAAATTTTTTGATGCAATCGCAGCTAAAAAGCCAATAGTTATTAATCATGGCGGATGGCTTGCCAAATTAATTCACGACAATGATCTAGGATTGGTTTTACCTCATGATGACATTGGGTCTGCTGCAAAAGCTTTAGAATCTTTTCTTAAAAATGAAACTCGAATTAAAGAGGTATCAAGAAATTGTCTTGATCTAGCAAGTAGTGATTTTAGTGTAAATACAATTTGTAAAAGCTTTGTAAAAACGATTGAAAACCTACCATACAGAAATTTATAGTACATAATCTAAATAAATAAAAAATTATTAGAATGTTGTTCTTTTATATCAAAGCATCACGTTGCTGATGTTAGGTTGATTCTTTAAAATCTAAAAAACCATACTTAAAATTAATATATTAGGTAAAAAGTTGAAAAATGTCTTGGTAATTGACCTTCTAAGTGAACCGGGTCATGTGAATACAAATATCAGAATAATTGATATTATTCAAAAATCATTCCAAATCACATACATTACAGATGAAGAATATTCCAAAAAGTTTGATTCCCTTGATGTAAAAAAGTATAAACTATCAATTATAAAACATTTAATTCCATTTGGTTTCAGATTTAATCAGATAATTTCTATGTACCGTATAAAAAATATTATTGAAAAGGAAAAATTTCAAATTGTTATTTTTCTGGGATATGAAACTATAAGTATGTCACTTTTTTCATTAACTATAAAAAGAAGTACAAGAAAAAAATTATTTATTCTTAACCATAATAATATTGATGAACAATTAGAAAACAAGGTTAAAAGATGGGTATTCAAAAATATTATGGCTGATATTAATCATCTCGCTTATGAACCCTACATCCAAAAATATCTCGAAGAAGAGTACGGTAAAAAGGCATTTTTACTTTCTCATCCGATTCCTATTACTAAGAAAAAGATTGAAAAAAAGGTTTTTCAGATCTTTTGTCCTAGCTCAGGTGGGAAAGCTTACAACTCTGAAATAGTAAAATTTGCAAGAAAGAATAAAAATATAAATTTTATCATTAAAGGGGATAAAGAAAGTGAAGGTTTAAATTATGTCATAAGAAAACATTTTGATAAATATTTTGAAATTCTTAAAGAATCAGCTTTTGTTCTTATCCCTATACAATACAAGTATAGGGTCAGTGGT
>MDTA01114880.1_pt1 | contig 11601 bp, 8 predicted proteins | sample 811151 | NCBI WGS metagenome assembly MDTA01 (sample SAMN05326648, study PRJNA326480) | marine metagenome | isolation source: seawater | place: Indian Ocean: South | collected 2010 | reverse complement strand
TTGGCCTTGTCCACGTTGAGGATCGGCATGCCGTAGATCGGGCTGCCCTTGTCCTCGCGCGCCATCGGGTTGGTCACGTCGTTGGCGCCCAGCACGATGGCCACGTCGGTCTGCTCGAAGGTCGGGTTGATGGTGTCCATGTCCTTGAGCTTGTCGTAGGACACTTCCGCCTCGGCCAGCAGCACGTTCATGTGGCCGGGCATACGGCCGGCGACCGGGTGGATCGCGTACTCCACCTCGACGCCCATGCCTTCCAGGGTGTCGGCCATTTCACGCACGGCGTGCTGCGCCTGCGCCATGGCGAGACCGAAGCCGGGCACGATCACCACGCGCTGCGCGGTTTCCAGCACCATCGCCACTTCCTCGGCGGAGGTGGACTTGATCTTGCCTTCGTAGACCTCGTCCTGATCCATCGCTTCGCCGGCTTCCGCCATCACACCGAACAGCACGTTGGTGAGGGAGCGGTTCATCGCCTTACACATGATCTGCGTCAGAATCAGACCGGAAGCACCCACCAGGGAACCGGTGACGATCAGGGCGCTGTTGCCCATCACGAAGCCGGCGGCGGAGGCGGCGATACCGGAGTAGGAGTTCAGCAGCGCGATCACCACCGGCATGTCGGCGCCACCAATGGGGGACACCAGCAGAATACCGAGAATCGCGGCGGCGATGGCCAGGCCCCAGAACACCGGCTCCACGCCGGGGTTCATCACCAGGTAGGCGATGGCGGCCACGGAACCGAGCAGCAGGATGGCGTTGACCAGCTTCATGCCCGGGAAGCCCATCGGCTTGCCGTCGATCAGTTCCTGCAGCTTGGCGAACGCCACGAAGGAACCGGTCAGGGTCACCGCGCCAATCAGAACCGCGATACCGGTGGCGATGATGCCCACGGTGTCCGGGTGCCCGCCACGGAAAAACTCCGCGCCGGCCACGGCGAAGGAGGCGCCGCCACCGAAACCGTTGAGCAGGGCCACCAGCTGCGGCATGGCGGTCATTTGTACTTTCTTGGCCAGGATGGCGCCAATGATGCCACCGACGATCACGCCGCCGATGATGATCTCGTAGGTCACGATATCGCGGTGCAGCAGGGTCACCACACAGGCCACGCCCATACCGGAGGCGGCCAGCAGGTTGCCCCGCACGGCGGTCTTCGGCTTGGTCAGACCCTTGATGCCCAGGACGAAGAGTACGGCCGAGATCAGATAGGCGATATCAATCCAGTTATCGGAAATCTGCATGGGTTACTTCCTCTTGAACATCGCCAGCATTCGATTGGTGACCATGAAGCCGCCAATCACGTTGATGGTCGCCAGTACCACGGCGATAAAGCCGAGGACATTGATCAGCAGACCGGCGTCGGAGCCGGCGGCGATCAGCGCGCCCACCAGGGTAATGCCGGAAATCGCGTTGGAGCCGGACATCAAAGGGGTGTGCAGCGTCGGCGGTACCTTGGTGATCAGTTCCACACCCAGGAAAATCGCCAACACGAAGAGGGTAAGCTGAGATACGAAGTCCATTACTTTTCCTCCTGCCCGTTGTCGTCGCCGTTATCGGCGGGCGCTTCGGGTTCGGCTTTCTTCAGTTCCGGCAGGCCCAGCATCTCGCGCAGGCGAGCGTGGGGCACATCACCGTCGTGACTGATCACGGTGTCGGTGACGATCTGGTCTTCGAAATCCAACTGCAGGTCGCCGTTGTCGTCGAGCAGCAGGTTAAGAAGGTTCTCAATGTTCTTGCCGAACATCTGGCTGGCATGGAACGGCACGGAGGAGGGCACGTTGGTGGGGCCGATGATCAGCACACCGTTTTCCACCACCGTTTCGCCGGCCTTGGTGAGGTCGCAGTTACCACCGCGTTCCGCCGCCAGGTCCACGATCACGGAGCCGGGCTTCATCGCCTTGACCATTTCCTCGGTGACCAGGATCGGGCTCTTGGCGCCCGGGACCGCGGCGGTGGTGATCACCACGTCCATTTCCTTGATCACTTCCTTCATCAGCTCGCGCTGACGCTTGAGGAAGTCCTCGCCCTGGGCCTTGGCGTAACCGCCGGAGCCTTCCGCTTCGCCGGTGTCCAGGTCCAGTTCCACCGGCTTGGCGCCAACGGACAGAATCTGTTCACGGGCGGCGGGGCGCACGTCGTAGGCTTCCACGATGGCACCGAGCCGCTTGGCGGTGGCACAGGCCTGCAGGCCCGCCACGCCGGCGCCCATAACGAACACGCGCGACGCGTTCATGGTGCCCGCCGCGGTCATGTTCATGGGGAACATGCGGTGAGAGGCGTTCGCCGCCAGCAGTACACATTTATAGCCGGCGATCATGGCCATGGAAGAGAGCACATCCATGGATTGAGCCCGGGTGATGCGCGGAATCAGTTCCAGGGCCAGGCCGGTGACCTTGCGCTCCGCGAGAGCCTGCGCGAACTGCGCGTTGGCCAGCGGGTCGGTCATGCCGATAAGGAACTGACCGGCTTTCAGCTTGTCCAGATCTTCCTGGCCATTGGTCGTATTGCTGCCCGGAGTCTGAACTTGCAGGATTGCCTGAGCGTTGGAAAAGATGTCGTCCCGGTCGGTGAGTTTCGCGCCGGCGTTTTCATAATCGCCGTCGGTAAACCCGGCCGCCTCGCCAGCGCCGCGTTCGATGCGGATCTCGACACCGTTTTTCTTGAGCAATGCACCGACGTTGGCGGGCGTCAGTGCGACGCGCTCTTCGCCGGGGCAAATTTCCTTGGGTACACCGATAATCACCTGCGTTACCCCCATTTTATGGTTCGTAAAAACAGGTCCATCTGAAAGCCGGTCGGGATGACGGGTTTTCAGGGGAACCTCGAAAAACGGCCGGTTTATTCAAACCGGCCGCTGAGCAGGCTGCTAACCTTATTGTGCAGTCGACAGCTTGGCAAATAAGAAATGGTTATTGCGCCCATAAACGGTCAATAATTGACCGGAAAGGTCAACTATCCGCCGCCTGCCCGTTTATTTTTTGAGCAACACGCTCGCGATCCTCGTCTTCACGCATGTGGATAAACGGCTCGAGAATGGTATTTCCGCGCACCTGGGCCTTGATCACGTGTAAAAAAGTGTAAGCCCCGAGCAGCTTGCGGAACAGGAAAATGAATTCCTTGGGCGGCACGTCGAAATGTACCGACAGGGCGGTGCGGCTGGCACGGTTCATCACCCGGTTGGGCAGGTTGCTCTCGCCCCACAGGTATTCACCCTTGTCGTTGACCACGGACTTGGGCGGCGGAAAGCGGTCCGGGTCCTGCAGCGCCTCGATGGCCTCGAAGCACAGCGCGGCGAAATCATCCAGCAGCCGGCGCGGCACCTCGCCGTCGAGAAATTCCAGCGCGCGCATGGCGCCGAACAGACGCTCGCTGTCGTGCAGCCAGGCGGCGCGGATCATCTCGCGGCCGGGGCCCAGCACCTCATCGTCGAAATCGCGGATGGCGCCGAAATCCAGCAACACGATCTTGTCCTTGCCGTCGTCGCCGACGCGCATCAGATAGTTGCCGAAGTTCGGGTCGGTCTGCATCTTGTTCCACTCAAACACTTCCCGGCAGCACAGCTCCATGATGGCGCGGCCCAGAAAGTTGCGGCGCTCCTGGCTCAGCGACACCACCGACGGATCGCTGATGTGCACGCCTTCCTCATAGGACAGGCAAAGAATGTTGTGGGTGGAGTAGTCGCCGTACACTTCCGGCACCACGAAACGCGGGTCGTCGGCCAGCGCTTCGCGGAAATGGCGGGTGGTGTGCGCTTCCAGGTCGTAGTCCACCTCACGGCCGAGCATGTCGCGCACTTCATCCAGCCATTGGTTGAACTGCTCGGTGATCGGCACCAGGCGGCTCAGCTTGAGCAGCCGCACCAGCGCGCGCATGTCCGAATCGATGGCGTTGGCGACGCCCGGGTACTGGATCTTGAGGGCCAGCTCGGCGCCGTCGCTCTTGCGCCGGGCGCGATGCACCTGGCCCAGGCTGGCCGCGCCCAGGGGCTGCGGGTCCACCTCCAGCTCGGCCAGTTTGACGCTGCCCAGCTGCTGCCTGAGGTGCTTCTCCACCGCCGGCCATTCCAGGGCGGTGGTGCTGTTTTCCAGGGTGTGCAGCGCCTCGGTGACCTCCTCGGGGAGGAAATGCTCGCCGAACAGCGCCATCATCTGGCCGATTTTCACCACCGAGCCCTTTAACTGGCCGAGTTCCTCGACCAGCTCTTCCGCCCGTTGCGAGAGGTTGCGCCGGCGCCGCGCCTCGCGCTGGTCCGGCGCCGCGAACAGACCGCCGGCGCTGGCCGTGGCGTAGCGGGCACCGGCCAGGAAGCCGGCCCGGGCCATGGAAAAGCGGCGTTCCAGGGAGCCTGTTTTCACCCGTTTTACGGTTTTTCGTGCCATAGTTCCTCGCGCGGGCCAACTGCAGCCTCGCATTCTAGCTGATTAAGGAAGCACAGATATATGCCAACGACCTGGATCCTGTTGCGCGGACTGGTTCGTGAACAAGCACATTGGAACGGTTTCGCCGACCGCCTGGCCGGGGCTCTGGGCGCGGACCATCGGGTGATGTGCATGGATTTGCCCGGCAACGGCGTCCGCCACCGGGACCGCAGCCCGACCCGCATCGCCGCCATGGTGGACGCGGCCCGCGAAGACCTGGCCGGGCGCGGCGTGGACGGGCCGATCCACCTGGTGGCGCTGTCCCTGGGCGGCATGGTGGCGATGGATTGGCTGCAACGTCATCCGCGGCAGGTGGCCGCCGCCGCCTTGATCAATTCCAGCGCCGCGCCGGTGAGCCCGTTCTGGCACCGCCTCAAACCGGCCAACTATGGCGCCATTCTCCGCCACGGCCTGCTTGGCCGCGACCGCCTCAAGCGCGAGCGCATGATTCTGGAGATCACCACCAACCGGCTGTCGGACGCCGACAAGGACCGCATCGCCGGGCAATTCCAGCGGATCGACGAGGCCCGCCCGGTGTCCGCCGCCAATACCGTGCGGCAGTTGTGGGCGGCGGCGCGGTTTCGCGCGCCGAAGACGCTGCCCGAAGGGCGTCCGGTGTTGGTGATCAGCGCCGCCGGCGACCGGCTGGTGGACCCGCGCTGCTCCGCGGCGCTGGCCCGACGGTGGTCGGCGCAACGGGCGGTCCACCCGGACGGCGGCCACGATCTGTCCCTGGACGACCCGGGCTGGCTCGCCGACACCCTGGCGGACTGGGCCGGGCCGACCCCGGCCGGGACTAAATAAAACCGCGGCTTTTGACGATTGACCCCCGTGGCACGACGCTCTAGCTTGAACGCAGAACTCACGGGTTCTGTGCCGAGCCCATGTTGGAGACGTTGATGGCCACACCGCAGGAATTAAACCAGCTACGCGACGGCCCGCGCACGCCGCGGGAGCAGATCTGGTTCGACCGCTACGCCCACCACCGGCTTGAAGCCTGGCGCCGGGTCCAGGATCCGCTGGCCGACCGCTGTCTGGAAAACATCGCGTTTCAACGGCCCTCCGGCCTGCTCGACGAAGTGGAGCGGCGCGCGGCCGAAGAGGGCGGGGTGTACCAGGCGTTCCTGGACCACTGCCACACGGTGCCCGGCTGGGTGGACTTCGAGCGTATGGAATTGGGGCGGCGCATGTACCGCCGGCATGGCGCGCTGCAGGGCCTGGTGCTGATGTGCTCCAGCCTGGTGGAGGGCTACGCCCACAACAAGCCGTCCCAGGTGCTGGTCGCCACCGGCCGCCTGCAGAAGGATGTGTCGCGGCGTATTTATGAAACCGGCCAGATGCTGCACAACATCGCCGCCACCGACGGCCTGCGTCCCGGCGGCCTGGGCCACCGGACGCTGATGGAGGTACGGCTGCTGCACGCGGCGGTGCGCCGCTTTCTCAGCGAAAGCGGGCGCTGGGACAGCGACCGCTTCGACCTGCCGATCAATCAGGAGGACATGGCCGGCACGGTGCTCGAGTTCGATTACATGGTGGTGCGGGGGCTGCGCCGGATGGGCCTCTATATCAGCCATCAAGAGCATGAGGCGATGCACTATTTCTGGCGCTATGCCGGCTACCTGCTGGGCGTGGACGAGGCCTTGCTCACCGCCACCGTGGAAGAGCAGAAAGTGCTGGCGCTGCAGCTCACCTCCCATCTCTACGACCCCACCGAGGACAGCGAAAAGCTGGCCAAGTCGCTGCTGGCCGGCATGGCGGGCAAGCCGCCGTTCCATCTTTCCTATGACGTGCTGGTGGCGGTGAGCCGTTTCCTGATCGGCGACGTCATGGCCGACGACCTGAACCTGCACAGCCGGGTATCGTCCGCCGCGGCGGTGCGCCTGGCCCGGGCCGGGTTTGGCGCCGCCAGCCTCGGCCAGCGGCTGCTGCCGGAGGCCGCCAAGCGGCGGTTGGAGGACTTCAACCACGACCTGGGGCGTCGCACCCTGAAACTGGGTCTGGGGAAGGACCCGGCGCGCTGGGGGTTCAAGGCGATGGCCTGACCCCCGCGCCGGGCGGGGCGCTCAGGAGGCGCGTTCGTCGGCCACCCGCTGCTCGCGGAGCAGCGACACCATGTCGGCGAGGATGTGCCCGGTTTCCCGCAGGTAGGGGTCTTCGTCCAGCGGTTCGTCGTTGCTGTCCGGGTCCAGCGCCCGCTGTTCTTCCAGGGCGCGCAGATCTTCCATTTTCTCAATCGGCTCTTCACCACGGTGCTTGCGCAGGGCGTTCTCGATGTCCAGACGGCGCTGGTCGAAATCCTCCTGCCAGGCCTTGCGCTGCTTGGCGTTAAGGGACAGTTCCTGGCGTTCGTTGGCGCGGTTGAGCAGATCGCGCAACTGGTTCACATAAACGAATTCCGGATTGTCGCCGATGCGCGCGTCGTGCCGCTCGCGCAGCCCCGGCAGCAGCGGCACCAGGTCCTGATAACGCTGGTACTTGGCCGGGTCGATCTCATCCCAGGGCAGGGCGTTGGGCAGGCTGCTTTCGCCGATCGATTCCTTGTCCACCAGCGACGGCATGGTGACGTCCGGCACGATGCCCATGTTCTGGTTGCTGGAACCGGACACCCGGTAGAACTTGGCGTTGGTCATCTTGAGCTTGCCGTGGTTCAGGTCCAGCAGGGTCTGCACGGTGCCTTTGCCGTAGGTCTGATCGCCGACGATCAGGGCGCGGCCGTAGTCCTGCATGGCGCCGGCGAAAATCTCCGACGCCGAGGCGCTGTAGCGGTTGACCAGCACCGCCAGCGGCCCGGAATAGAGCATGCCGGGATACTGATCGTTTTCCACGCTGACGCGACCGCCGGCCTCGCGCACCTGCACGGTGGGGCCGCGGTTGATGAACAGGCTGACCAGCTTGTTCACCTCCAGCAGGGAACCACCGCCGTTGTTGCGCAGGTCCACCACCAGGCCGTCGACATTCTCTTTACGCAGTTCCACCAGCAGTTCCGCCACGTCCCGGGTGGTGCTGGTGTAATCCGGATCGCCACGGTGGAAGGCGTTGAAATCCATGTAGAAGGCGGGAATCTCGATGATGCCCAGCTTCATGGTGTCGCCGCCGTGCTCCACCTCGATCACTTCCTTCTTGGCGGCCTGTTCCTCCAGCACCACCTTGTTGCGGGTAATGGCGATGGTGCGGGTGTCGTGCTCGCTGGCGCGGCCGGCGGGAATCACTTCCAGGCGCACTTTGGAGCCCTTCGGCCCGCGAATCTTGTCGACCACTTCGTCCAGGCGCATGCCGATGACGTTGACCATCTCCTCGTCGCCCTGGGCCACGGCGATCACCCGGTCGGCGGGGCTCAGCTGCCCCTGTTTGGCGGCCGGGCCGCCGGGCACCAGGCGCACCACCTTGGTGTAGCCGTCCTCGTACTGCAGCACCGCGCCGATGCCTTCCAGCGACCGGCTCATGCTGATGTCGAAGTTCTCGGAATTATGCGGCGTGAAATAGTTGGTGTGCGGATCAAAGGTCTGGGCGAGGGCGTTCATGTAGGTCTGGAACACGTCCTCGGGGGTGTTCTGACGAACCCGGCTGAGCTGGCTTTCGTAGCGGTTGGTCAGCCGTTTGCTGATTTCCTCGTCGCTGGTGCCGTTGAGACGCATGGACAGCACCGCGTTGCGCAGCTGGCCGCGCCAGATCGCGTCCAGGGCGTCCTGGTCTTCGGCCCAGTCCGCTTCGCTGCGGTCCACCAGCACCTTGCCGTCGCCGTCGAAGTCCCAGTCCTCGAAGCCGCCTTCCAGGGTGGCGAGGATCTCGGTGAGGCGGTCTTCGAGACGGCTCTGGAAGCGGTTGAAGATGGAGTAACCGGCCTCCAGGACGCCGTCGCGCAACTGGTTGTCGAGCTGATCGCGGTAGGGCTGGAAGTCGTCCACGTCCTGCTGGGTGAAATACAGCCGGTTGGGGTCGAGGTCCTGCAAATACTGCTCAAGCACCTGCGCGGAAAGCGCGTCGTCGAACTTCAGGCGCCGGTAGTGCAGCTCCAGGCGCTCGACGATTTCCTCGGCGGCTTCACGGTGGACCTTCTCGGGCTTGAGCGATCCTTCGATGGCGGGGTCGTTGCCCAGGTCGCCGCCCACTTTCAGGGCGCCGCCCAACAACAGGGCCGCCAGGAGCACGCCAAACAGCTTGCGGAATACGGACATGAACTTACTCGGCTGCATTTTTTAAAGGGTTCCAGGGCAGTATAAAGGAAACCACCGCCTGGAACAGGGTCGCCCAAATCACCGGGCGGGGGCAAGCGCGGATGGATAGGCAAAGGCGCCGATCATCGACATACTGAGCGCTTTGCCGGACTTCATGAGGCCCCCGTGCATCGTCTTTTTACCGCCTTTTTTCTGATCGGGATACTCGGCGCCCTGGTGCAGCTGCTCGGCGGCGACCTGCAGGCCCCGGCCCGTGTGGTGTCGGCGCTCTGGGAGGCGGCGGACCTGGCGGTGGAAGTGAGCCTCGGGTTGATCGGCGTGCTGGCGCTGTGGAGCGGCCTGTTCCGCCTCGCCGAGCAAAGCCGCCTGGCCGACCGCATGGCGGCCGGCGTGCGCCCGGTGCTGGCGCGGCTGATGCCGTCGCTGCGGCGGGACCCGGCCGCCGGCGCCGGGGTGTCCATGAACCTGGCCGCCAATATGCTCGGCCTGGACAACGCCGCCACGCCGCTGGGCCTCAAGGCGATGGAATCGCTCCAGGAACATAATCCGGAGCCGCGCCGGGCCACCGACAGCCAGATCATGTTCCTGGTGCTGAACACCTCATCGGTGACCCTGGTGCCGGTGACGGTGCTGCTGTACCGGGCCCAGCAGGGCGCCGCCGACCCGGCGGCGGTCTACCTGCCGATGCTGATGGCCACCACGATCTCCACCTTTATCGGCGTGATACTCACCGCCCGGCTGCAGCGCATTCCGCTGCGCGACCCGCTGCTGATCACGGTGGCGCTGGGCTGGCTGGCGCTGCTTGCGGTGCTGGCGCTGGGCGTTTATCTGGCGCCGCCGGACCTGGGCAACACCCTGTCCGGGTTGTTCGGCAACGGCATTCTTCTGGCGGTGATCGGGCTGTTCTTCTTCGCCGCCTGGCGCGCCCGCATCGACAGCTACGACTGCTTCGTGGAAGGCGCCAAGGAAGGCTTCACCCTGGCGGTGAAGCTGATTCCCTATCTGGTGGCCATGCTCGCCGCCATCGCCATGCTGCGCGCCAGCGGCGTGCTCGAAGCGGTGCTGTCGGCGATCCGCCTCGGCGCCGCCGCCCTGGGCTGGGACACCCGCTTCGTGGACGCCCTGCCGGTGGCCTTCCTGAAACCACTGAGCGGCTCCGGCGCCCGCGCCGCCATGCTGGACGTAATGCAGACCCACGGGGTGGATTCCCTGGCCGGGCGCATGGCGGCGGTGATGCAGGGCTCCACGGAAACCACCTTCTATGTGCTCGCGGTGTATTTCGGCAGCGTCGGCATCCGCGACTTCCGCTACGCGCTCTGGTGCGGCCTGGCCGCCGACGCCGCCGGGCTGTTGGCGGCGATCCTCCTGAGCTACGTTTTCTTCGGTTAGAGGGAACTTGTGGGAGCGGGCTGTGGGAGCGGGCCTTGCCCGCGAAAGGGTGGCATCAGCCACCCGGCGGGATACCAGAGACGTTGTTTGTGCTGCCGTTAAGAAGTCGCTCTGGGATCCTGCCGGAAGCTTCGCTCCCTTTCGCGGGCAGGGCCCGCTCCTACAATCTCGCGGAAGGTCAGATTCAGCCGGGCATCCTGTATTCGCCGGCGGCGGGGCAGGGCGTGCTCGAAGTGGGTCTGCACCTCCGGTGACATGATCAGCAGGCTGTCGTGTTCCAGCGCGATCACCCGGCTCTGGCGGCCGCTGCCGTAGGGTCGGAAGGCGAAGTCGCGGGCGGCGCCGAGATTATAGGAGAGCACCCAGGGATGGGCGCCCAGCTCCGGCTCGTTGTCGCGGTGCCAGCCCATGCTGTCGTCACCGTCGCGGTAGAGGTTGGCCAGGGCCCCGTTGGGGGTGCGGCCGGTGAGTTCGGTGACCCGCCGCCGCAGCGCGTCGAGCGCCGGCGGCCAGCCCCGGCCCTCATGGGTCAGCCCCGAATACCGATAAGAGATACCCTGGTCCGCCACCCAGCAGGTCAGCCTGGGCACCGGATGCTCCCGGCCGAACACCCGCACCCGGGGCCGGTCCCAGGGCAATTGGTTACAAAGCGTGTGAAAGAGAGCGGTCGCCGCGTCACCGAGAATGCCCGGAATCAGCCACAGGCGCGCCTCATGCCCCAGGTCGATGGGCGCGGTGCGCTGGTTCAGCCGTGTTATCGTGGAGTTGACAGTCATCATGCGCTGCTCTATCTAAGCCGGGTTGATACCTGACGCCGGCCCATCTTGTTCGCGAGGAGCTTAGCATGCTGCACGTTTACGACATCGAAAAAGGAGTGCTCCGCGAAAGGGACGTGGCCGAGTTGACGCCCGGCACCTCGGACGCGGCCAGCTGGATCGATCTGGTCGACGCGTCCGACGAGGAACGTGAGCAGCTGCAGCACCTGTTTCGCCAGAACCTGCCCGAATCCGACGACGTGGAGGAGATCGAGGCCTCGGCCCGCTTCTTCCACGACGAATACGGCCTGCATGTGCACTCGCTGTTCGTCTACCAAGCCGAAGGCCGCCACCGCACCTCGACCGTGGCGTTCGTGCTGCAGCCGGGCCGGCTGCTCACCTTCCGCGATTCACGGCTGCCGGATTTCCGCCTCATGCGCCTGCGCGTGCGCCGCGGCTGGGTACAGGCCCAGGCGCCGCTGGACATTCTGCTCAGCATTCTCGAGCAGAAAGTGGAAAACATGGCGGACAGCCTGGAGGACATCCACCGCAACCTGGAGGAAGTCAGCTACCTGGTGCTGGAAGACGAAGAGGCGGAGCTGGAAGACGGCATCGAAAAGCTGGCCCACCTGGAGGACAGCAACGGCAAGATCCGGCTCTGCCTGATGGACACTCAGCGCTCGATCTCCTTTATCCAGCGCTACGTGCGCACCGACAAGGACCGCCGCCGCACCTGCTCGGAAATCCAGCACGACCTGGACACCCTGATGTCCCACGCCACCTTCCTGTTCGAGAAGATCAACTTCCTGATGGACTCCACCCAGGGCTTCATCAACATCGAACAGAACCAGATCATCAAGATCTTCT
>MDTA01082169.1_pt1 | contig 11602 bp, 31 predicted proteins | sample 811151 | NCBI WGS metagenome assembly MDTA01 (sample SAMN05326648, study PRJNA326480) | marine metagenome | isolation source: seawater | place: Indian Ocean: South | collected 2010 | reverse complement strand
TCATATTCATTTGTGGAGATATAGTCAGCGACATCGCTGTCACTCATGTTTATCAGTTCGAGCAGTCTCTTTTCGTCATTGATCTTGTAGTCCCCATCTAAACTCTTAAAAGCATCTCTGTCAATGAATTCTATGCAATTATAAAACCTATTGTCCTCTTGACCTAGTTTTAATTGTTTATCATCTGAATAAGGATCTCCTGGTGACATATTAAGTGTCGCCAAGATATATCTCATTCTCTGAGCATCTTCTTCGTACCAGTCCTGATTGTTATAGGCATAATCTCCAATGTCCTTGGGATCACTTACGAATGCTTTTTTAATTTGTTCTCTTGAAATAGACATTTAGCCCTCCTATTGTTTTTTCTATTATGTTTACAGTATATGATCTTTCTATGAAATTGTCAACTTCTTTGGTTAACAATGATGCCCAATGATTGTGCCTGTGCCATCTTTTAGATAATAGCCATGTCCCCTAGGATCGTCCCATGAATGGGTGGCCACAATGTCGTAGAGTTCTTCTGCTCTTTCGGAGCAAGAGATACCTATTTCTTCTGGAGTGTATCCTTGTTCGCCGTCATAGTCTCGGGGCTCATACATAAAGGGCCTAAATTCTAATGCTCCTGTGAATAATAAAACTATTAGAACGCCCTTCACATCACCATCCATGCTAGTAGGCCAACGCCAAGCACCCATGGCCAAAAACGCCAACCCAATTTGATTGCCGCCACAATTACCACAACGACCAAAGCAATTGAAAAGCCCATGCCCAATAGGCTAACCAACATATCCCACTTGTCATAGAGCAATTCTAAATTGCCTTTGTCGTTAACAGTAATTTCCATTAGGCCGCTACCGGATCTGCACCTGTGGCTAGATGCATTTTCTTAATCACGCCCATAACTTCTGTTTCATCTAAGAAACCTTTCACAGTATCACCTTCTTCTGTAATACCAGGCATCTCAACCTGCCCATCACCTTTGAATACTGCGATCTCATATAGGCCACTTGAGCCTCCATATGAAAAGTCACTCTTTACAATCGAAAGTTCGTAATCATCTCCAAACTTTAGAATTGATTGGATGCCATTTGGCACCTTTGTTTCCTTGAAAGGAATTTCCTTAAAAGTTTTCATTATATCTCCTATTCTTTTTAAGTTCCCATTTTTCAATTACAGGAAGTCCAAACTCATCTTCGTCAACACAGACGTAGGCCACGGTCTTTTTGACATTGGCATATCTGTAGCCACTGTCATTTGCAATTTGACCTGATGCAACCCATACCTTATGGGGGAAGTCTTCGCAGAAGTGAAACGGATCATCGTTATCACTATATTCGAAATAATTACCCCTATCCTTTTCAACGAACACGCCGATAGGATCTTTTGTATAGGTTAGATAAGCCATTAGCAACCACTCCCTCTGTTTGACGGATCAAAAATATCTTTAATACAGTTTCCCATTCTTTCTTCTAGTCCTGCACCGTGATATGATCCACCGGTTAAATGTTTATAGGTATTCGCACCTACAATTATCTGTCTTCCTGTTTCTGTATGAGATAAACATCCTGAGAGCATCAATCCCATAACACCAATTAAAACAATTTTCATTTTGAACCTTTTCTGCCTTTGAGCAAGGCATGGATCAATTTTGCTTCTTTGCCTTTGATTCTAGGATCGCGTTTGATCGCTTCATCAACTGCCTTCTTATTATATGTAGGAGTCTTTGTCATTGTTCCCTCTATCTGTTGCCTCATTGTCTATACAGTATAGACTCAGTCATCAGTAAAGTCAACCTGTTTTGGATGTTTAGGTTTTCTTTTTTTAATTTTGTTTTTGATTGCACGAGGGCGAAAGGGACCGTTAGGATCCCTTACTTGTTCTGCAAGCCAATTTCTAGGCTTAGATGCCTGTGGCTTTCTTATTCTAGAGGATTTTCCCATTCTACTTCGTCCACGTCCCAAATGTCATCGAAGCTGACTACGAATTCTTTTTTAGACTTTTCGTCTTGTAATTTAACTAGACGTTGGTCTGAATCTCTTTGCATTAAGATACCCAGACCCTCATAGGTTCCTACACCTTTTAGCGGAGTATCCGATAGGCCCGGAATACGACCATATGTGTCTAACATAGTTTCAGTCTTAAATTTACAAGCATAAGACTTGCCTGGGGTGATATCTTCGATCTTAATCATTTCGTTGCCTCCATAACAACCGTTGCACCTTTATTGATGCCGTCTTTGACCATTTCTTGGGCGCCAGTAAAGTCGCCTGGGTTTAGATATAGATAGGTTGCAATCGCACCTAATCCAAAAAATAAAATTGACTTTATCATTTTTGCCTCCTTGGCGGTTCCTCGGAGTTCCACATCAATTACATTCCTATAGGACATAAAATTATTATAATTGATATTACTAATCCAAGCATTTTTATATATACCTTATTATAGACTCAGTCTAATTTGAAGTCAACACTAAATCTACCAAATTATCATTCGACACTGAGCGAACCATTTCTTTCTGTGTCGAATGATCGAACTGTCCGATCATAGGCACTCTGCGTCTGTCCTTACTTCTGGGATCCATCAGGTTCTGGTAACTACAGAGTGACTATGATCGAACAATCTTTTTATATCATTGCTCCTTCTACCTGCTTCACTACCGCTTTAGAGTGTTTACAGTAACCATGAAAAGCGAAGCCTGTGCATTCACATTCAAAGCCTTTGTCGTGTAATGTCACTAGATATTCATTGCCTTTCGAACCTTTTACAGGCCATTCAATACCTACCATCCAATGGTCTTTTGGATCAAAGGATGTAGGTTTCAAATATCTTTTTGTAAATTTACGGGCCATAGGTAATCCAACTTTGATTTTTGGGCCTTAGGTTGCTATAGATCGTCTTGACCCTATAATTATATGTGGTCTCGTTTCTAGCAAGATTGATAAGATGCCTTTGCCACATTGCTCTATATAAAGGATCAATGTCAGGATTGTTATCGAGCAGATGCTGAATAGCCTCTGCTCTTTGAAATTGTTTTGCCTCTGAATAAGGTCCCATTATGCTGACACTCCAATGTCGCTCAACTTGGTTAGCATGGTTGCTGGTACTCTCCACCTTTCACCGCCAATGTGAGTTGAAACGATCACATATTTCTTATTGACTTTTTCAACAGTACCATTTACCTTGCCGCCAGTCCTACGTGAAGTGAACTGTACCATGTCACCTACGACAAAGTTTCTTATAGCCTGCTTAGAAAGATATTGTCTTTTGAGTTGAATTGCTTCAACAACCTGTTGAAGTTGATCTCCGTCCATCTGATAGATAAGTTCGGATGCTTTGGTTACGATATTTGTCATTTTTGCCTCTCTTGTTGCCTTATTGTTTATACAGTATAGACTCACTTGAAATGAAAGTCAAGTGTTTTGATTAATAATCTTCGTCATGCTTTAATATTTCTGGATTATTTTTCACGCCTTTATATTTTAGATAACCTTGTTCAATAAGATTATCTATAGTATCGATTATGCCTTTCTTATGTCCTGCCTGAAGGCCTAGATAAAATCCAAAGCCTGTGCCGATAGTGTAGGCCACTAATAAAAAGATCTCAGTCATTTATATTCCTTGTTCTTTCGCCGCCGCTTGAACAATTGGAGTGAATGCTTCGCATACTATTTCTTCTATGCGATCCCAATTGCCAGGAAAGTAATTGTTCCTGCCATAATATTCTGGAAGTGGCAGATCATATTTTTTAAGTCCTAAAACTTTAAGCTCTCTGCCTCTATTGCAAAGACCATTGTTGAAGATGTCATAGGTGACATTTTGTGCCTTTCTAAACTTCTCAAGATATTTATTCTTGTTAGCATTCTTTACCATACCCATCGCAGGTAAGAGCTCGTTTAGTTCATCAACTAAATGTTTAACATCATTTCTGACGCCCCATTCACTTGTGAAAAGTTCTAATTGTTTTTTCATAATCAACTCCCTGTAATAAGTTTTAACGAACCATCATCCTGTAGTTCAAAATCTTCTATATAAATGTGCCAATCGCCATTGTTCTCTTTGGCCTGTTGAAAACAATCTTCTGCCGCTTTCCAAAGAGCACCTATGGTACCGTTTTCTGCTACAGATCTAAAAGTGACCCAATCAACATCGTCAAATGTCTCACCCATTCTGTCAATGATTGTATAACTGACCTTTCTTGGCTTGTTGGAAAAAATATTCCAGTCTAAACCGTTTAGGCCGCTTTCGATACTCCAAACTGTATCATAGCCTAATTTATCTTTCAAATTACTGAAATGATCCATCTCAGCAAACATCTTTTGATCTTCTGCGGAAATTTGTAAATTTGACATCGTGCCCTCCGTGTCTTTGTTAAAATGTTGGGGGAGTTTTGTTTTTTTAGTCGAAAACTCCCACCCCGTAAAATGTGGACTGCAACAATTCGGAAACCTCAGTTTTGAATGCCGATCTACGATCTCGTTCCCAGGACGCATCTGCCCTCTGCATTATTCTATTACTATAACACCGTCTATTGACAATGTCAAGCATTTTGGTAGTCTTTGTCCATTAATCCATATCCTATCTTTGTCAACAGATCATCTGCTAGATTAGGATAAGAATTAATCAAATCATCAACCAGCTTATCACGTTCTGCATTGGTCATTCTTGCAATGGATTCTGTGGTATTACTGATGGTTGATTTTTTTGGACGTTTAACCACCTTAGGCTTTGAACAGACATATCTCTTATCATAAGAGCCAATATTCACACTCATATAAAATGCGGTGTGAAAATAGTCTGTCATAGAATCTGATTCGTCAAACCACTCACGTCCACCTTCAACAGACGCAGGAGCCGTTTTGATAACTTTATAAATTTCTTCAAACAGATCCTGGTGCTTTCCAAGTCTGTCTAGCCAATATTGGTTTGTTTGAAAATATCCATCAAATGGTACTGTCTGGCCTTGATAACATTTTGTAACAAGATCGGAAAAATCTACTGTACCGCTTTTGATTGTAACATCTACTGATGAATGATGATGTTTACGAACTGAAAATTTCAACTGTGGAAATTTTTCTTTGAGCTGACCTCTGATTGCCGCTACTTCTTTTGTGCTAATGTAAGCCATTTGACCCTCTTTCTGTTGCCTAGTTATTGCCTTATTGTCTATACAGTATAGACTCACTTTTTGTTAGAGTCAACCTCTTTTGGAACTTTTTTCTTCTTTTTCTTGCCCCATCCGTGAGTGTAGGCAATATCGTCCGTGCTGGTCCTTTCGAATGGTTCACATTTTGTGACTTCATTAGATTTCATCCATTCGTTTATGGCCGCTCTATCTTCATCTGTAATTTTATCTCTCATTCTACAGGTACCACTTCAACATATCCTTCTTCTTTAGCAAATTCATCATCTGGATCAAATCCTACTTCTCCAATTACTTCTGCAATTTCTCCTTGTAGGTAATTGCAATCAATATAAGATGTTTCTACACCTTTGAATTCGCTTGTAATGGAGGATTTGATTTCATCATATTCAATTCCTCCTCCATCTAAAAATTTCTGTTCAGCTTCTTCTTCGCTGTCGGCGACAACGTCTTGAGCCAGTTCAATAGTATATTGGGTGACTTTCCTATATACTTTTTTACCTAAGTCGTCCTTAGATACATAAATGTCGCTGATTCTATTCATTACATACTCCAATAAGATTCTGATGATGGTGAACAAAAATAAGGCGTATTCACTTTCTCATGAAAGATATCCCCATTCATTAAGTTCTTCTTCTTTACAGACTTTTCTATCTTCTCATGAAAATAATTTACTTCTGCGATTGCATATCTAAAGTCTGCATAATTTGGATCAGTTGGCAATAAATTTTCTGCCTTTTTGATTCTTGTTAAACCTGCTTTCGCCGCCGCCAAAGTCTTATAATGCTGTCTATGGTCTGGCCTTGCAACACCTTTTGAATCAGGCTTGCCTATAATATAAGTAGATGATTTTTCGTAAATATAAAACATTTTTTACCCTCTGTTGTTTCCTTATTGTCTATACAGTATAGACTCAGTGTTAGCATAAGTCAACCTATTTTGGTTGAATGATACAGAAAAAACTTTAGTTGGCCGGCCCCAAGGGATTCGAACCCCTGACCTTAGGTTCCGCAAACCTACGCTCTATCCAGCTGAGCTAGGGGCCGTTTAATAACAGTGATCCCAGTTTGGACGATTTGTTTCAGCCCAACAAGTTCGTCCTTCTGTGCCTGCTTTCTTGGCAGACCCTTCAATGTAAGGATATACCTTCCAGTCTTGACCATACTGTCTGGGGTAATAGGAATTTGTCTTGCCACAAGCAGATAACAATACACCTAATATACATATGAATAGAATCTGTTTCATGATAACACAATCATAAAAGGTTGACCATAGATCATAATATGTAAAGTATTAATTACAAATGCCGCGGTTAATATTTCGAAGTATCCCATGGAATCGTCTCCTGTTCGTCAAATACAATACACAATATAATATAGATAGTTTCTAAAGTCAAGACTTTTTGGTGAGGTAAATACAATTACAGTCTCAAACAGACTCGTATCAAAGGAGAAATCTCATGTCAACATTACAAAACCTTAATCTTAACCTAGAGTTAGGACAAACTATTCTTGTGGGTCAAAACGGAAATGTGCCTGCGAAGATAACAAAGATAGAGTTCCATGAAAGATCAGGAGAAGTCTCAATTAATACAACCAAAGGACCAAGAAAAGCATTAACATTTCGTCTTTGCGATGACCGTAGCAGCGGGGCCTATTCTAACCCTGCAGACAAATATCGTTAATACCTATCCGTTTCGTGCTAAATACTAGCATGAGGATAGATGAAGTATTAACAAGCGAAGAAGAACTAGCAGATTGGCAGGCTTCAAAGAAGCTCTGCAAAAGTTCTAAACCTAATTCAAAGTTAGGTGCAAGTGCTCTTGCGTCCTGTAAATCACAAGGCTATCGCAGAAGGTCAGGTAAGAAAAGTCATAAAAAGCCAGGAGGCGATAGAGTTACTGTAGGTGGTAAGCATCTAAAGGGTAAGAAGTATGGAGGCTGGTTACCAGATTACGCATAATGAGATTCAATGAAATACAAATTATAAATGAAGCTCTCAAACAGCATACAACAGGAGGAGCATATCCCCAACAAGATATGGAAGCAGTCGGTCAACTTCAGCATATTTTAATGATACTAGGTTATAATGTTGGTTCAGCAGGTGTAGACGGGAAGTATGGTCCTAATACAGCCAAAGCAGTTGCAAGTTTCAAAAGAGATTATGGTGTCCCAGGACCTGGTTCTATGTTTGGACCAAAGGCATTGGCAGTCGTTAAAAAACTTATTTCTGGACAGATGCAACCTAAGAAAGCAACAAGAGTATCAGGTCCTACAAATGATGCAGACCCTATTGCATCAACAACACCGCAAAGTAGACCAGCCAATACAAACAGAGAAAAAGGTATAATAAAAAATCAACCAGGCGGAAATGCTTTATATACAATGCAAGGCGCTAGTTCGCTTGCCAAAAAAGATGCGGCGGAAAACATGAAAGCATTGATAGATGGTCCATATTCTAAAATGGTAAGTTTATTTGGGCAATCTGTGCCTGTAAGAGATGCTATTGCTAAATCAGGATCAAGTAGAGAAAGAAGCACACCAGGAAGTCAACATTTCACAGGTAAGGCTTTAGATTTAGATATATCAGGATTCAATAATACCGAAAGATTACAGTTAGTCCAAGCCGCAAGAGAAGCCGGATTCAAAGGATTTGGTTTTGGCCGCAATACACTTCATGTTGATATTGGAAGAAATAGATATTGGAACTACGGCAATTCTACCTATGGAGGTGTAAAGGTTGCAAGATTAGGACAATATGTAACCTCTGGTGTGGTATAATGAATAACAGAATCGGCAAACTCCTTGTCGCTCATCCACATTTCCCATTGAATAGTCCTTTTGCTAAAAGTGTAATTTACATATACCAAGACGACCCTGTCAACGGAACTGTAGGTGTAGTCATAAACAAACCTAGTAGAACATCGGTATCAGACATTGCATCACAAAATAATGTAATTTTTGGAGAAAGCAAAGAACTAGTGTACATGGGAGGTCCTGTAAATAAATCTTCTTTGTTGCTTTTACATACAAATGATTGGCATAGTGCAAATACTGCCGCCGCTGGTGCAAGATTGCGTATCAGTAGTGACAATCATATGTTAATGAAACTTTCTCATGATACCAATCAACCGGCCTATTGGAGATTGTTTATAGGATTAAGTTCTTGGATGCCAGGTCAGCTTGATGCTGAGATACAAGGCAATCCACCGTTTGGCCCTATAGGTTCTTGGTTGACTTGTGAAGCTGATGAGTCTATAATGTTTAATTGTGATGGAGATAAACAATGGCACAAAGCAGTAGAACTATGCAGTCAACAGACGATAGATCAATACTTTTAGAATTATATAGGGAATTAAGCGAAACCAAAGACCCTCGGGTTCAAGATGGTTTACAAAAACAGATAGACCAGATTATTGCTTGGAATTATCTTTATTATGTAAATAGATAACACACATAGGAGACAGATAAAATGCTGTATAAATTATTTGCTACATTTCTTATATCTTTTTTTCTTGTTGCGAATAGTTATGCACAAGAAACAGAAATAGATCCTAAGCCAGAAAAGACCAACAAACTTTTTCCTATAATGTTGGAATGTGACGGTAAACCCGAAAAGATTTTTAGTCTTGTACAAGACAAATATGATGAAAAGCCTTTCGGTGCTGGCAATGTTTTGGTAAGATCTGCTATAACTGGACAATTTTTTTCTGCAGAAGCCTTCATGCTTGTTAACCCAGAAACACGTTCTTTCAGTATCATTGGAATATTTGCTGACGGAAGTGGTTGTATGTTAATAAACGGACATACATTTTCTCCATACATTAAAGGAGACAAAATATGAAATGGGCTATAGTTTTCTATGCTATCCTGGCGCCACTAGGAGGCACTGATACAGAAGAAATTATAAGTTGGGGTTTGACATTCAAACATCATGAAGAATGTATTCAATTTTATAATAAAAACAACGAACAAATTATAAAGGGTTTACAAGGCCATGCAGACGAAAAATTTGGACATCCAATGCACCTACTAGAATTAGGTTGTGCTCACGCCGTAGCAGATTTTGAAAACGTGCCAACTGAAAATAGAGATGCTAATGTCACTTTGTATGTTCCATTATATAATGGAGGTGAACAAACATGAATTGGTTGATAGTTGTTGTTTTTGCAACAGGACTAGGAGACCTTTATGTATTCACCAATCCTACATTTGAAACTAGACAAGAATGTATGATGACAGTCGCTGATCCATATCATATAAAAAATTATACAAAAAAACTTACAGAAGAATATGGCCAGGTTATGCCAATACAATTTATTAATTGTGTTGAAGAGCAAGAATTGAAACGCATATTAAATTCGGCCTCCAGCAGTAGCGTGTAGCAGCGGGGCCTAGATTATTTTAACCATGCTATCTTTTCTCCATTAGCTAATCTACGTTCTTGTTCAGCAACTGACCCTGGATATCTCCAAGCCCATATTGCAACTAATGCCATAAAGCCTCCACTCCATAGAACTGCTTTTATGTTTTCTGTTGTGAACCATAGGAAAGCAAGAGATGAAGCCATTACCGCAATCATAAGATATTTTCCTTTTGTAGGAAATACTTTCTTTTGAACCCAGTTTGTTAAGAAAGGTCCAAAGTATTTGTGATTGTATAACCAATCATGCATACGTTTTGAACTTTTTGCAAAACAATATGCCGCGAATACTAGGAAAATAGAAAAAGGGATTCCCGGAACTATCACTCCGACATAGGCCATTCCGAGAGATAAGAAACCTAATCCCATCCAAATATATTTTTTTATCAATGTTTACTCCTTAGACACAACCTTCACGAACACGTTTAAATGTTTTTCTTAAACAGTCTACCAGATCGTGCATCATTGCATCAGTATGTAGAGGAGTAGGCGCGATGCGTAGACGCTCTTCTCCTTCATCCACCGTTGGGTGGTTGATAGGTTGGATGTATATATTATAATCATTTAATAATATATCACTCATTTGTTTACAGAGTTTTGGATCTCTAACCATAACGGGCACAATATGCGTACAAGCACTTGAGTGTACTTCAATGCCCACCTCGGATAACATTGTTTTAAGTTTATTTGCTCTCTCTTGATGTTGCACCCTGAGCTCGTTATGGTCCTTAAGGTATTTTATACTTGCCAAGGCACCAGAGCAAATAACCGGGCTTGTGCTGGTGGTGAATATAAATCCACTAGCTACACTGCGGATTGAATCTATAATTAATCCGTCGCCGGCAATGTAGCCTCCTTGAACGCCAAACGCTTTACCTAAAGTGCCATTGGTTATATCTATACGTGTTTCATTCACCTGTTCACAATACCCTGCGCCTGTTTTGCCATACAGGCCAACAGCGTGAACTTCGTCTATATATGTAATGGCATTATATTGTTCAGCTAAGTCACAGACACTTGAAATAGGAGAGACATCGCCATCCATGCTATACACGGATTCGAAAACAATGCAAGGGGTTAAGTTTTCTGCGGAAACTTCCTGTAATTTCAATTCTAAATCGTCCATATCATTATGTTTCCAAATACGTTTTTCTGCTTTACTGTGTAATATCCCTTGTATCAGGCTGGCATGATTCTTACTGTCAGATAAGAAACAAATATTTGGTATGATTTTGCTTAAGGCGATTAGTGTCCATTCATTGGCAACGTATGCACTTGTGAATAAAAGTGAAGACTCTTTGCTATGCAATCTTGCTAACTCTGATTCTAATGCAACATGGTAATGACTTGTGCCGCCAATGTTTCTAGTTCCACCTGATCCACTTCCGGTTTGGTCAAGTGCGGTATGCATTGCATCAATGACTATTTTTGATTGCCCCATACCTAGATAATCATTTGAACACCAGTTAACAATATTTTTGATAGCATATGGTCCATACCATATCGCTACAGGAAACTCTCCCTTCTCTCGAACTATGTCGTTGAAGACTCGATAATTTCCTGACTCTTTTAAATTATCTATTATTTTCTGGAATGGTTCTTTGTTTATCATCGTTACTATTTATATGTGTAGTTAATGCTTTGTCTGTGTAAGTGAAGGTGCCATACATCGTATGAAAATTAAAAATACCCTGTTTGGCAAGTTCTCTGTCTATCTCATTTAAACTATTGAACCATTTTATCATTTTTTTAATCATATTGTACTTATCATATAAATACACGGATAGATAAATAATCAGATACGAAATTAGCTCATTTTTTTTGAGCAAATTTTTTTTAGGTTGAAACTAGCAAAAAGGAAAAAAATTATGACGCAACTTATATCACCCACAAAGTTTACACAAACAGTTGGCCTTTTAAGGTCATTTTTTTTGGACAAAGGTTTTGAAGAAGTACACACTCAAAACAGATTATCCATACTCGCCGCATGTGAAGATCCATTCAATGTAGCAACATACAATTACGCAGGGCAAGTTTGGC
>MDTA01142967.1_pt1 | contig 11603 bp, 9 predicted proteins | sample 811151 | NCBI WGS metagenome assembly MDTA01 (sample SAMN05326648, study PRJNA326480) | marine metagenome | isolation source: seawater | place: Indian Ocean: South | collected 2010 | reverse complement strand
TTCGAATAAAAAAACAACTATACTTGTAGACTGTGGTTTGAGATATTCGGATTTGCGAGAAAGGTTAACATCTCAAAGCTTAGATGTTTCTAACATAAATGCCGTTTTTATTACCCATGAACATATAGACCATATAAGAAGTGCAGCAACGCTCGCGAAAAATTTAAATTTACCTGTTTATATGACCCATGGTTGTTATTTTAATTCTTATCAAGAGTTTAAAAAAATTAATTCTCTAAAATTTTTTAGAGCAGAGCAGCCACTTTGTTTAAATGGAATAAAAGTTCTTCCATTTTCAATTCCTCATGATGCACGAGAGCCAATCGGACTTATTTTTGACGATGAAAAAAATAAACTTGGCATCCTAACTGATGCAGGATTCATAACACCCCACATGATCGATATTCTAAAAAATCTTGATGGACTCATTCTTGAATTTAATTATGATGAGACTCTATTAAAAAAAGGGAGTTATCCTAAAAGTTTAAAAAAAAGGATATTATCGGATTTGGGTCATTTATCCAATGACTCGGCTGAGTTTCTTCTAAATAAAATTTTTCATCCAGAAATGAAAGTCATTGTTGCTGCTCATCTTAGCAAGGAAAATAATCGTCCTAATTTGGTTGAATTAAGGTTGAATAATTTTAAAAATTACTTTTTAAAAAAAATAATAGCAGATCAAAAACAACCTACAGGATGGGTTAGTCTATGAGAGTGTTATCGTCTTTATTTAAATTCATGAAGACAGATTTGGTGCTAGAGTAATAAGATCCGTGAGCAATTGCCAAAAAAATTAATGATGATGGCATGATTGTTAAAGCAATTATTTGTCTAGATTCCGAGAACAAATTAATCAAAAAACTCATCAAAATTACAAAAATTAAAATTATTGTCAACCATGTTGCTCCATAAAGAAAGAAACTTTTTTTATTTAACCAAACTGCAAAGAAAGAGTAGAACACAGCTTTGGTAGCACTAAATTGGTTCCAGACAACTAGTTGAGGCGCAAACCAAAATGACATCATTACTGGAATATAAATAATTACGGCAAGAATAGTCCCAATTCGTGAAGATTCAGATTCACTGTCAGATGTTAACTCTGAAAATTCGACAATCTTAAGAGTATTAAAAAGTGACCCCTTGTCAATTGATATTGAGAATAGCAATATAAAGGCAATTGCGGCTATATAAATTAACCCCAATAAAAGCATTGACTTTGCATGTTTTCCTATAAAACCAGAAATGATTAGTTTTGGAATTGGGTTCTCACCCTTGTCAATAGCGTGTGCCAATGCAATGAAACCAAATGCAATTCCCGGGGAAATAATCAAACTAAAAATTAATCCAAAAACTGGAATTAGTCCAAATAAAAACATTGCTATCCAGTATGTGAACAAAGATAAAATCCATATAAATGGCTGTTTTTTAAAGATTTTAAATCCATGTAAAAGCCACACTTGGCCATCAGTGGCCTTAACTAAATTTGGTTGGGAGGACATCAACACGATGATTCTTTCATTTCTGATTGTCTTTTTGAGAGAATAATTTCATACTCCATAGGATCCTTGGGAGTGAGAAGGGCAGCATTTCTCGGTAAATACCAGTCATATAGTCTTGAAACCCAAAATCGAAAAGCTGCAGTTCTTAGTACCATTGGCCAGGCCTCGATTTCAGTTGGCGATAATTTTCTAACATTTTGATAGCCGTCAAAGAGGGATGCAAGTTCCTTTTTTTTAAAACTTCCAGTTTTATCTGAACTAAGATCGACTGTCCAGTCATTGGCAACTACAGCTAAATCAAATAAAAGTGAATCATAACCAGCAAAATAAAAATCAATTATTCCACCAAGTTTTTCAGAGGGTTTTTTTGATTCTAAAGGTTGCTTGAATTCGGCATCAACATATGTATTGTTAGCCAAAAAAAGTGCATTATCCCTAAATAAATCTGCATGAATCACAGCTTTAGGCAAAGAATTATAAATTTCACTCTTTAAGAAAGTTTCTTGGTCCTTTAACTCTAACATTAGTTTTTTTTGTTTAGTGATGTCTAAAAATTTGAGCAAATTAGGACAGGTTTTTTTCCACCAGAGCAAACTTCTAGTGTTACCTCTGATTTCAGTAAAATCTAAAGCGTCTTGATGAGCGATGGCTAGTGCTTTTCCAATTTCATAGCAATGAAAAGAATTTGGGTGCTCAACTGCTTTGCCTTCTAGTTTACTAACTATGGTAGCTGGTTTATTATTAAATAATTGAATTATTTCATTATTTTTGTTTAAAATGGGGAGTGGGCACGGAGTCCTTCTTTTGGCTAAATGTCTCATTAAAGAGAGATAAAATGGAGCCTCATCAATTTTTAGCTTCTCAAAAATTGTAAGAACATAACTTCCTTCTGTAGTGTAAACAAAATAATTTGTATTTTCAGTCCCAGCTTGGATACCCTCGTAATGCATAAGGTCCCCAATGTTGAATGTACTCAAAAAATTTTTTAGGTTTTTTTGTGATATTTTTGAAAAAACAGCCATAATTTATTTGTTATCTTACAATTTAATCTAAACATTCTTTATGAGAATAACCCATTTGAATTCAGTAAACGAGATAAGAAAAACCTTTTTGAATTTTTTTGTAGAAAAAGGACATAGAAATGTGCCCTCTAGCTCCCTAATCCCATCATCTGATCCAAGTTTATTGTTTACAAATAGTGGCATGGTCCAATTTAAAGAAATTTTTATGGGAAATTCAGAACCACTTTATCCCCGTGCTGTGACATCACAAAGGTGTTTGAGAGCTGGCGGTAAACATAATGACTTAGAGAATGTTGGATATACAGCAAGACATCACACTTTTTTTGAAATGTTAGGAAATTTTTCCTTTGGTGATTATTTTAAAGAGGAGGCATTGATTTATGCATGGGAGCTGCTGACTGAAGTATTTGAGTTGGAAAAAGATAGATTATTTGTAACTGTTTATAGCGACGACAAAGAGACTTTTGATTTATGGAAAAAAAAGATAGGACTACCCGAAACCAAAATAATCAAAATTGCAGATAACAAAGGCGGTAAATATTTAAGTGATAATTTTTGGCAAATGGCTGATGTTGGTCCCTGCGGTCCTTGCACGGAAATTTTTTACGATCACGGAAGTCATATTTTTGGTGGTTTGCCCGGTTCGATTGATGAGAATGGTGACAGATTTATTGAAATTTGGAATCTAGTTTTTATGCAGTATCAAAAATTAGAATCTGGAGAATTAATTAAACTCCCTAGATATTCAGTTGACACAGGAATGGGGCTCGAGAGGATTTCGGCAGTGATGCAAAAGGTTAACAGCAACTATGAAACAGACTTATTTAAAGATTTATTACAAAAAATTAAAAATCATTTAAATTTTAAAGATATTGATCACCCCTCTCTTAGAGTAATTGCTGACCACTTAAGGGCCTCAAGTTTCTTAATTCTAGATGGCGTCTTACCCTCCAACGAGGGTGAGGGTTATGTTTTAAGAAGAATTATTAGAAGAGCCTTGCGACATGGTCACAAGTTAGGTAGGGAGGAACCTTTTTTTTCACTAATAGTTGATGACTTGGCCAAAATAATGGGTGAGAGCTTTCCAGAATTAAGTAAAGAATCCAAACATATCTCTAAATACTTACATGATGAAGAGATCAAATTTGGTGAGACCCTTAATAAAGGAATCCAAATTTTAGAGGATGTTTTGAAACAATCCAATTCCAAAAAGCTTGACGGAAAAACTATTTTTCTCTTGTATGACACTTATGGTTTTCCTGTCGACTTGACAGCTGATATATGTCGTGAAAGGAAAATTCAATTTGATAAGCAAGGTTTTGAGGAACAGATGAACATCCAGAAAACAAAAGCAAGGATGACAAATAAGTTTAACTACTCTCAAGATTTTGATTGTCCAGATCCACCTACCAAATTCGTAGGATACGAGAGTGATTATTCAGAGGCTAAAATCATTTCAATATACAAGGATGGTGCTTCGGTTGAAACAGCTTTTCCTGGAGACAAAATTTCTTTAACACTTTCTGAATCATGCTTTTATGCTGAATCTGGAGGACAAGTTGGAGACAAAGGATTTTTGGAGTCAAATAAAAGCACAATCATCATCTCCGATACAACAAAAAACACTCAAGGGGTTTTTCTTCATCATGGATTAGTTAAAGACGATGAAATCAAAGTAAATCAAAGTGTAAAAGCCTTTGTTGATGTAGAAAATAGAATAAATATCAAAAGAAACCACTCAGCCACACACTTGTTACATTTGGCACTTAGAAAAGTTTTAGGCAAGCATGTTCAGCAGAAAGGTTCTTTGGTAAATGCAAACAGGACACGCTTTGATTTTTCACATCCTAAGATTTTAACCTCAGAACAAATTAAATCAGTTGAGGAAATTGTTAACAATGAAATTCTTGAGAACTCTAAAACCGATATCAATTATATGAAATATGACAAGGCACTTGAATTCGGAGCTTTGGCGCTTTTCGGTGAAAAATACGGCGATGAAGTAAGAGTTCTGACCATTGGTTCTTCCAAAGAGTTATGTGGTGGAACCCATGTAAAACGAACTGGAGATATTGGATTTTTCAAAATAGTTAACGAAACCGGCGTCTCAAGTGGAGTAAGAAGAGTTGAGGCATTTACGGGAAAAAATGCTATGTATTTTGTTAATTCAACTCAAGATATTTTGAAAAAATCTTCCAAGATAGTAAATGTACCCTCGACAAAACTCTGTGAGAAAATTTCTAATTTAATAGAACACAACAGAAAACTTACGCAAACAGTTCAGAGTCTTCAAGATAAATGGCTCAAATCAGTTCAAAAGGAATTGATTGAAGAGGCACTAGTTTTTAATGGAGTTAGATTAGTGATAAAAAATATTGAAGGGGTTGACATTAGAGCTCTCAGAAAAATTGTGGATTTTATAAAGACAAAATTTTCATCTGTTATCATCGTACTAACTACAATACATGAAGGCAAAGTGCAAATTATAGTTGGTGTGAGTAAATCTATTACTTCTGACTTTAAAGCAGGACAAATAATTTCTAAGATAGCTCCTTTTATTGGTGGAAAAGGTGGGGGTAGAGACGACTTAGCACAGGCTGGAGGAAATAATTCTGTTGCTGTTCATGAAACTCTCAAAATGGTACCTTCCTTACTTTCAGAAATGTATGGAGAGAGAGTTGAGCGCGATTGAGGAGAAAAAAGGAAATTGTTTAGAATTAGATTTGAGTGGCTTAAGTTGTCCACTACCAATTTTAAAAACAAAAAAACAGTTAAACTCACTTGAAACTGGTGATTTACTATTTGTTATTAGTACTGATTCTGGTTCATACAACGATTTTAAATATTTTTGCGAACACTCTGGACATGATTTAATTTCAAGAGAGGTAAAAGGAAATAAATTTTTGTTTCTAATAAAGAAGAAATAATCCAAAACTATTTTTTATTTTCCACGTTATCTGCGGCAGTTGTGAATGCGTCAGAGAAAAATTCAGTCTCTGGTAGATTACATTGCGATATGAAGTCTTCTTGCGCAGACCGCACAACTATTGGAGCCCCACATGAATAAACTGAATAATTTCTCATGTCTGGATACATCGACATAGCGACATGATGAACAAAACCTCTTTCACCAGACCAAACATTCTCAGGAACATCTTCACTAATTACTGGAATATACTCATAATTTGAAAATTGCTTGGTCCAGTCGACTATTTTTTCATTCATGTATAAATCCTCAGGTTTTCTAACACCCCAAAATAAAACTATTTTGCGATCGATTCCTTTACTAAATATAGATTCCGAAATAGCTTTAATTGGGGCAAAACCGGTTCCACTTGCAAGAAAAATGATAGGTCTTTTAGAATTTCTCAAAAAGAATGTGCCCAAAGGCCCCTCAAGCCTGAGGATATCCTTTTCTTTAATCATATTGATCGAATTTGAGCCGTCACCGAAAATAGCATCAGTGAATGCACCACCAGGTGTATGCTTAATGTGGAATTCCAAAATATTATTTTGGTTCGGAGTATTGGCCATCGAGTAACTTCTTCTCTTTCCGTCTTTAAGAAGAATATCGACGTATTGGCCAGGATTGAAATTAAACTTTTCACTGGATGGTAGTTTTAATTTTACAACTGCAATATCCAATGATTTTTTTTCTATTGTCTCCACTCTACAAGGCAGTTTTTTTGGTAAGTTAGATTCTGAAGATGAAACCAAGGCAGCTTCAATTTCAACATCGGTGAGTGGTTTAGCTGTACAAAGAAGCAATTTTTTATTTTCTTTTTCAAATTCAGATAAAGCCTTTGGGTGATGGGTCCCATAATCAACTTGTCCGCATCGAAGAAAAGCTTTGCATGATCCGCAAGCACCATTTTTACATCCGTAGGGAAGAACTAAGCCATACCTGAGGGCAGCCTGCAAAATAGTTTCGTCTTTACCAATTTTATAAAGTTTATCGATAGAATTAAGTTTAAAGTGTAGAGCCATAAATTTTTAAAAAATCAAATATTATTTTTTTGTACCCAGTGAAAAATTATTACACCAAAAATTAAAGCAAGTAAACTTGGGAAAATAGCAACGGTTACTGGAGGCCATGTATTCAAAAGACCCAAGTGAGAAAATAGACTATTCCCTAAATGATAAGTTATACCAACAATCACACCCAAAAAAATTTTTAATCCAATTGATCCCTTTCGTAAATGAAGATATGCAGCTGGAAGAGCAATTAATAACATTATCCATAATAAAAAAGGATAAAAAACTTTTTTCCAGTAGGCTATTTCATATCTGTTTGTTTCTTGCCTTCCTATATTCAAATACTCTATAAATGAATATAACTCTGCTACAGACATTTTTTCGGGCTTTATTGTTAAAGCCTCAATTGTTTTAGCCGAAAGTTTAGTTTTTAATGTTAAATTTTCATATCTCTCAAGAGAGGTATTGCCATTTTTGTTTATTTTTAATACTACTGGAGAAATTAAATTCCATGAATTAGTTTTAATTTGAATATTTTCTTTCACTTTATAAACAGCCGAATTTTTTTTTAAGGAAACATAATCACCTTTGAGTGCAGTTGTTATCTTAATCAATTTAAAATCGGTATCAAAGTCGTAAATCTTAACGCCAATTAGAGATTTGTCTGGGTAGATATTTTTGATGTTAATAAACCTTTCGCTCAAAGAATCCGAAAATTTATCATCAGTTATATAGCGATCTCTTAACCAAAAACCGGATTTAAAGTTACTGTTGGAACTTATCTGTGATTTAAGATTATTAATATCTCTTGAGAACTTATCCGATATTGGAATAAAAACCTCTGATAGCACCACGGTTAATAGCATCAGAGGTAGTCCTCCCAAAAAAATTGTTAAAAGTGCTTTTTGAGGAGTAAATCCACCAACTCTAAAAGCAGTAAATTCTGAAGTTGCTGACAACTCTGAATATGCCCATAGGCCACCAATCAGAGTTGCAATTGGGATAATTTCATAAGTTACATTAGGGATTTTTAAAACCATTATTTTAAAAGTAGAATTTAAAAAATTTGCGTTTTTACCAATTTGGTCAAGTTCAGCGATAAAGTTAAAAAAAGTGAAGAGTAGAATAAAACCGATTAAAGTAATAATTATTCTTTGAAGAATGAAATTTACAATGTATTTTATAGCTATTTGCATTTTTTAGGAGACCTTCCAACGCCTAATTATTGCATCTACAGGATTCTTGATAGCATTAATTTTTATCAACATCAGGATTGAGGTAATCAACAAAATGGAGAAGGGTAAGATCAAGATCCCAACAAGGAAAGAAATTTCTTTAGTAACTATTAATGCCTGAATAACTCCCAAAAGATTATTAAAAGCAATAAAAGCCAAAAGTGCTGCTAAAGTATGGATAAGTCTGCCGTGTTTGGTCTCAAAAGTTGAAAATGGTATTGAAAGAAATGGCAGTAAAAAGCATAGTAGTATAGTACCTAGTCTGAATGAAATTTCACCAAGATCTGCTGACGTTTTTCTCTTAATAAGGTCCCACGTCGAGGTACTCTTCACTCTCTCTCTGTATGAAGTTGATTTTGGAGGAGCATCAATGAGCATTTTGTAGTTTTCAAATTTTGTACTTCTTATCTCAGCTGTAGGCAAAGATGATTGAAAATCTGTTCGTGAACCATATTTCAACTTTATCCAAGGAAATTGTTGATTATCGAAAAATAACCTGCCAGCTGATCCAACAACAACTGTTTCTGAATCCTCAGTGTTTATTGAGATAAAGACAAGTCCTAGGTCAGATGACTCCTTATCAGTTTGTTCAATAAAAATTATTTTTTCCCCATCAGAAAACTCACTAAAGATTCCAGGAGGAATATCGGTAAGTTTTTTTTCTGCCAAGGATTGTTGTCTCAATTCATCAGCTTGTTTTCTTGCCCAAGGAGTCCCAAAAATTGATGTAAGTAAGGTCAATATAATTAAAGGAAATATAAATTTCCATACGACAGGAATGTAGGATGTAAGATTTTGTCCAGAACTCAGCCATATTACCATTTCACTGTCTCGGGATTGTCTTGACAAGACTATGAATACAGACAAAAAGGCTGTTAGAGTTATAATGGTTGATATAGAACTTATTGTTGAAAATCCAATCAATGGAATAACAAGTTGAGCCTCTAACTGTCCAGAAGCCGCATTTCCTAATGTTCGTACGAGTGCCATTGTTATAACGATCGTTAGAAGACAGGCAAATGTCATGCCTGCAACGGAACGTAATTCACTTAAAATGGATTTTTCGAATATCACTATATATATAATATAACAATTGGTTTATTTTAATTTAAGGGTATTTTGTCATGACCATTAATAGCGCAACAACAAATTCTTTAAAAGATCCAAGTTCTATGAGAGATCCTGGGGAAGTTAGAGAGCAAATAAGTTTCATTGCAAGTAACAAGCCTGTTGATAGATCTTCCTCCGATTGTGTGTGGATTGGACTTTTTTCCACGGATAAAGGTGTTGAACTAAGTGGTGCCGCAAAGATATTAGATAAATCTAGCAATGGTGTTATCACAAAAATTATTAAGTCGGGAGATTTCAGTGCCAAAAATGGAAATACATACCTTATTCGAGACATCAATGGTATTCCATCTTTAAGAGCTTTACTTGTAGGGTGTGGAAAAAAAGATTCATTTAGTCCAAAGTCTTATAGTGAAGCCGTGAAAGCTGCAACCAGAAAGATGAAAAACTTAAAAGGTGTGAAAAAAGTTGCTTCTTTTTTGACTGAATTATCTGTTCAGGATAAGTCAGGTTCATGGAGACTGCATACTCACTTAATATCTGTCAGGGAAGCCTTATATTCTTTTGATAGGTTTAAGTCAATAAAAGACCAAAAAGATATTGAAAAAACAACTAAATCTTCAAAAATGTCAAAAAAAGAAGTCCAAGTTAGTTTAAAGTCAATTGAAATGCTCCTCCCAGGAGATATGAGACCCGCCGACGCCTCAAACATAATCAATAAAGCAAATTCACTAGCTGATGGAGTTGAGTTAACCCGAGATCTTGGAAATCTTCCTCCTAACATCTGTACTCCCAGTTATCTTGCTAATACGTCCAAAGCACTTTCAAAACAGTTCAGAATGAAATGTGAAATTCTCGATAAATCTAATCTTGAAAAACTTGGCATGGGATCTTTTCTTGCTGTTGCAAAGGGCTCAATTCAACAACCTTTTTTGATAACTCTTCAACACAACGGAGGAAAGTCCAAAGAAGCACCCATAGTGGTTGTGGGCAAAGGTATAACATTTGACTCCGGAGGCATTTCAATAAAGCCCTCAGCCGCAATGGATGAAATGAAATATGATATGTGTGGAGCAGCAACTGTAATAGGATTGATGAAAGCTGTGTCATCTGCAGGTATTAAAAAAAATATAATTGGAGTTGTCGCAACTTGTGAGAATATGCCAAGTGGAACAGCATCAAGACCCGGCGATATTGTTAAGTCAATGTCAGGAAAAACTATTGAAATTCTTAACACTGATGCAGAGGGCAGGTTAATTCTGTGTGATGCTTTAACATACGTTGAAAAATTTAAACCTGCGACTGTAATTGACGTTGCCACACTCACTGGTGCTTGTGTTGTTGCTTTGGGTAATATTAATTCTGGGCTGTTCTCATCTGATGACGATTTGGCGGAAAAATTACAAGAGTCCGGTTTAGATTCACTTGACCCAGCATGGAGACTACCACTAGAGGAGGATTATCAGGAGTTATTAAAATCCCCATTCGCAGATGTTGCAAATATTGGTGGTAGAAGCGCCGGAAGTGTAACTGCAGCGTGTTTTCTTTGGAGATTCGCAAAGTCCTATCCCTGGGCTCATCTAGATATAGCTGGTACTGCTTGGGACAGTGGTAGTGCTAAATCCGCTACGGGAAGACCAGTTCCAATGTTATTTAATTTTCTCAGTAACTAGTTGAAATTGTCTAGGGTAGATTTTTATTTTAATGTATCAGATGAGTTGAGATTTGTTTGCAGGCTTGTTAGAAAAATTCTATATGACGAAACTATTAATATCTCCGAACCACTTGTAATTTTCTGCTCAGAGAAATCAAAATTTCAAGAAATAGATAAATTACTGTATTCTTTCTCTGCGAATGATTTTATCCCTCACGTTCATATTGGTAGCCCTTTGGAGTCCCAGACTCCAGTAATATTATCCCCAAATCCATGGCTACCTAAAATTCCCAGAAGGGCAAAAGTTCTGATAAATTTAGACTATAAAATTTGTGAGGTTTTTGTTTCATTCGATAGGGTTATAGAAATTGTTACTGAGAAGGAAAAACTTATAGAACCTGCAAGAAAAAAGTACACTTACTACAAAAATAGAGGGTATGAGGTCCACAATCACAATATTGGTAAAAAATCTTGAATGAGAAGAAGATAACCGAGGTCGGTACAGAAAAATCGTTGTCAAAAAAATGGGAGGAAGAAGGCCTTTATAAAGTAAACTCGTCCATCCTAGGTGGTAGTTCCGGTTCATTCTGTATTCAACTTCCACCACCAAATGTAACTGGAACTCTTCACATGGGTCATGCCTTCAACCAAGCTTTAATGGATATTTTGATTCGTTGGCAAAGGATGAAAAAGAAAAATACTCTATGGTTGCCAGGTACTGATCATGCAGGAATTGCTACCCAAATGGTTGTGGAAAGACAGTTAGCAAAAAAAGGAGTGTCTAAAGACCAGCTTGGAAGAAAAAAATTTATAAATGAAGTATGGAAATGGAAGGAGAAATCAGGAACAACAATTACAAAACAAATGAGACGACTTGGGTCTAGTTGTGATTGGTCTCAAGAATACTTCACCATGGACAGTACCAGATCAAAAATAGTTGAAAGAGTTTTCGTCGAACTTTTCAATCAGGGTTTGGTGTACAGAGGGAAAAAACTTGTAAATTGGGACCCTGTTCTCAAGACAGCAGTTTCGGATTTAGAGGTGATTAGCGATGAGGAACAGGGTTTTATGTGGGAAATTAGATATCCCTTAATCATTAATAATAGCAATGTTAGTAACTATAATGATTCAGAAAAAATTGATAAACTTG
>MDTA01168147.1_pt1 | contig 11604 bp, 10 predicted proteins | sample 811151 | NCBI WGS metagenome assembly MDTA01 (sample SAMN05326648, study PRJNA326480) | marine metagenome | isolation source: seawater | place: Indian Ocean: South | collected 2010 | reverse complement strand
TAAAATAATATCTAAAGGACCAGTAATGTAATTCATATGTTTTAAATATGAATTTCTATCAAGTTTAATGGAATTATTTATGCTGATATAATTCCCATGACCAATAGATACATTTTTTTTAATAATAATTTTTTTTGATAAAATATATGAAAATCCAATCCTTACGTTTTGACCTATCTTCCAACCAAGAGATGAAAGGATAAAGTTTTTTAACCTACTTGGGAACAAAACTAAAGATATAATTGCGGAAATCTTATTTTTCATTATTGTTGCAATATAATGTAAATAACTTTCAATTTTAACAATTATAGATTACCACTTATTATTTTTAAAAAGGCATCTGAAACCATTTCTATATTTCTATCTTCCATAGAATCTGGATTTTCTATTGGATCAGCTATTATTCCATTCAAACTATTATCTACAATATATCTCATAAAGTTTTCCTTATCTTTATTATTTGCAGTTTTGAATTGATTTGTGTCAATCAGAATTAATGCATTTACAATATGATTTATTTCTTTAATTGTATAAGCACCAATAGCTTCTTTGATAAATGTGTTTCCTAAGTTAATTAAAGGTTTTGATGCTAGAATACATTCTATAGCTACCGTGCCAGTAATTGAAGCAACCGCGTCTGATTTATTAAAAATTTCATTCATTGAAGTATCTTTTTTTAATAGAAAAATATTTTCTCTATTTTTAATAATATCAATAAAGTCGCTATTTATTTCATAGTGACTTTTGGGATTTGTCTTTACAGCAAGTATCCAATTTTTAGGAATTTTTTCTGAAATGTTAAGAATTAACTTATTCTGATCTTTAAAATTATTACCCCAAATATCTATATTAGCTTCGGGCTGTAATTGCATTGGATAAAGAAGAATTTTCTTATTTTTTGGTATTGTGTTATAGTTTACTGAAATTTTATTAAGCTTATTTTTTAAATATTTCTTTTTAGCTTCGATGCATATTTTTCTGTCCAATCTAGGTGTTGCAAATCTTTCTCCCTTTAAGTACTCCAATAATTGCTTAAATCTTTTAAAAGGGGAAACTTTTATTTTTTTACCAAGCATGTAATCTGGCTTAGCCTTTCGTTCATTGATCGAATTAATTATTTGACTAATATTATTATCAAAACCATTTTTTTTATTTAATTCAAACGGAAATTTTGTATCATTTTTAAAGAAGAAAAATTTCGATGGTGGATATGAACTTGGTGATGGATTATAAAAAGGTATTTTTTTCTCTTTACATAATTTGACGACCATTAATTCAAAAAATTGCGTAGCCTCCCCAAAAACCATATCAGGATTTACTTTTTCAATAATGTTATTAATTTGATTGTAATAATAGCTGTAATGATCAGCATTAATCCCAAAATAGTTTATCATCCTATCTGTCGATTCTATAAAGCTAAAATCATCATTCTTAACTTTAGAGAGTTGTGATTTTTTGGGATAGGGGATATGAAAGGATTTTCCAAAATTAGGTTTAAATAAATTGTTTTGAACTATCCAAAACACCTCATGTTTTTTTAAGATATTTTTGCTTACTGCATCCCAAAAATATGTTTTATTTCGATTTTCAATAAAGAGAACTTTTTGTTTTTTTGACATGTTAACTGAGGTCTTCGATTTTTAATCTATCACCAAATTTTAAGTCCCTTTTACTTATTTTCCCTAAAACTTCATTTAGATGCTTCGGGTGTAGTCCATATCCAGGCCTAACAGACCTTATATTTTCTTGGGTTATTTTTTCACCAGCTTTAATATCTTTACAAATGTATAAACTTCTTGAAAACTGTCTACTGCTTTGTTTTTTTTCTGTCATACTATAGTCTACTATCCCAACTAATTTTTCAGTATCTCTTATTTGTCGTACCATATCGCCAAATTCTTTTTTATCTAATGAAAATTCTGAATCTGGTCCCCCAATAGATTTATCTAAAATAAAATGCTTTTCTATAACCTTTGCACCCAGAGTAACTGCTGCAATCGGTGCTGTAACACCCAGTGTATGATCTGAAAAACCAGCAATAACATTGAAAGTTTTTTCTAAATCTTGAATTGTAAGTAAATTAGCATCTTCAAGTGGAGCAGGATATGCGCTAGTACATTTTAAAAGGACAATGTTATTATTGCCAACATTTCTGCATATTTTAACCACGTCATTAATTTCTTCAAACGTTCCAATGCCTGTTGAAATAATTATTGGTTTTAATTTACTAGCTGTGTATTCAATTAATTCATAATCTGTAATTTCAAATGATGCAATTTTATATGCTGAAGGGTCAAATTGTTGTAAAAAATCTACGGCAGTTTTATCAAACGGAGATGAAAAAATATCTATACCTATTTTTCTTGCATAAGAAAAAAGCTCCTCGTGCCATTCCCAAGGTGTAAAAGCCTCACCATACAATTGATGCATTGTCTTTCCGTCCCAAAGAGTACCACCTTTTATTATAAAATCTTTTTTTTCACAATTAAGAGTAAGTGTGTCAGCGGTGTAGGTTTGCAATTTTATAGCATTCGCTCCAACTTCTTTCGCAGCTTTAATTGTCTTTAAAGCATTTTGAAGACTGCCATTATGGTTTGCTGAAAGTTCAGCAATTATAAATGTACCATCCTTTTCAATATTAAAATTTCCGATTTTCATCCTTTTTCCTTTTAGTTGATATAAAAATCAATTATTTCTAGAATACCATCATTACATCTTACATATAATTTTTTATTTATCATTTCAATCTTTCCAATTTTATTTATTGAATGATTTTTTTGAGACTCTCTTATTTTATTTATTATAATTTTTTTACCATTAGCAAAAAAGTAATATGCACCAGGATATGGATTTGACTGTGCCCTAACAAAATTTATAATTTTTCTCTTATTTTGATTAAAATCAATATAACCCATCGATGGAACCCTTTTACCATAATAGGATGCATCATTATTATCTTGATCATATGCTTTACCACCTTTTATTAGAAATTCGATGGACTCTAAAAGTAATTTAGGATAAATATTTTCATATTTTTTTAATAAAGAAGCACCAGTATCATCTTCTTCAATTAATATCTTTTTTTGTTTTATGATTTTTCCAGTATCCACGCCTTCATCTATAATATGCGAAGTTACTCCAGTATATTCTTCTCCATTTATAATTGACCATACATGAGGAGTTCTTCCTCTGTAACGAGGCAATAGTGAGCCGTGAAGATTAATTGCATATTTATATTGTGAAAAGATAGATTTTTCTAATATGTATCTATAATTAATACTGACTAATATTGATTTTTTTTGCTGATATTCGCTTAAGTCAATATTTTTTTTTCTTAAGTCCTCGTAAAAGAATGGTATTTTATTGTTCTTCGCAAAAGTATCAACGCCTTCATCTGATAAATCACTATGTGTAAAAATATATTCTATATTATAATTGGATTTTTTAAGAGCAGATATGCATTTTAACCCTAATTTTCCAAAACCAAAAAATGCTATATTATTCATATTTTAACCCATTCATAATACTCATTACTGCCTCACTCAACACCTTGCTATCAAAATGATCCATTGTATGATAATTTTTTTTATGTAAAAATTGATATATCTCATTTTGATTTTCTGCAATCTTGATAGCAATAAATGGAATATCCATATAAAAAACCTCGTTAATAGTAACACTAGGAGTTGTAATAATGCAACTAGCTTGATTCATTAACATAGCCATTTTATTTGTTTCAACATGTAGATTAAGGTTTGAATGTTTATGACAAAATATTTTCAACTCATCTAGATTCAAATTAGCATTTGTAGTAACGATATCAACTTTTATTTTTTTAAAGTTAAGTAATACTTTTAGTATTTTCACATTTAAGTTGCAAGCGTCTGTTCCTCCCATAGAAACAAGAATTCTATTATTGTTTTTTAGAGACTGCCTTTTCTTTTTTTCAATTATAAATTCTTCTCTAATAAGAGCAAAACTTTCTCCACACCTTAATTCAGCATTTTTGGGGACTAGTCCTTTATATTTTAATTCATTAGCACCTATGTTATGATTTAGTAAAATATCACAATAATGCTTTTCATAAGTATCATCTAAAACAAAAATTTGAATGCCAGTTTTCTCTTTGATTTTTTTTTCTTGTTTATATTTTATGCCATAATGGTCAATGATAATTAGATCGATTTTTAGTTGATTTATTAATTGGATGCATTCATCAATTTTATCTGTTTTTAATATTTCAATTGCATAACCAGCGTCTTTTATCTTTCTGTTAATATTTTTTGGGAGATTTTGTACTGCAAACTTGATATTATCTTCAGGATATTGTTTGGCCAATACCAAGCTTCTCATAACATGTCCTATTCCAATTTTACTTGAAGAGTCAGTTCTAAACAAAATATTTTTCATTAATTTAATTCAAACGACCAAAACCTGAATGAACAACGGGTCCTTTTAACAATTTATCAATATTGATATTATCCTGTTCACACTCAGAAATTTTATAAAAAATATCATTAAGAGATTCACCATAATTTTTAATATCTTGTTCCGAATGTTTGATACTTGCATAGAATGCTGATGATGCTAAGAACCCTTTCTTAAGCATTTCTTGTGTAACTAATGTTTTATACTTTAAGTTATTTTTGTAATTAAAATTGTATGTACTAATTGCAGGGAGGCCTGATATTTCAATATCTATTGAATTATTTGAAGCTATTTTCAGCCATAATTCATTCATTTTTTTACCAAGGCCTGTAATGATTTCCCAGGATTTTGTTTTTTCCATTATTTCTAGAGTTTTAAGAGCTGCAGTTGGTCCAATTCTTTCAGTCCAAAACGTACTGCTTATAAATGAGGATTGAGCACTTTCCATAACAGATTTTTTCCCAACAACAGCTGTAATTGCGTAACCATTCCCTAATGTTTTACCAAGCATAATTAAGTCAGGAATTACATTAAATTTTTGATAAATCCCCCCAAATGTTTCTCTAAATCCAGAAGTACACTCATCAAATATTAAAACGATATTTTCTTTATTTGCTAATTCTCTTACTTCTTGCAAAAAATTATTCTGTGGTTCCGTATTTCTTATTACTTCCATTTTTATTACGCCAATATTATGATTTGAGACAATAGATTTTAATTTTTCTAAATCATTATATTCAAAAGGGAAAACTGTGTTTTTTAGAGCTTTAGGAACTCCGAATGGGTTTAATCCACTTAAAAGATGTGATCCTAACTCATCTTTTTTATTATGATTTGCAGACAAGTACCAGTCATGCCATCCATGGTAACCACATATTGCTACGTTATCTCTCCCAGAAGCTGCGCGACCAATTCTAATAGCGATAGAATTAGCTTCTCCTCCAGTTCTAGCAAGTCTTACCATGTCTGCCCATGGATTAATTTCAATTAATTTTTCAGCTAACTTAACTTCCTCGGGGCAATTAAATGTAGTCATGTTACCTTTATTTATTGTATTCTTAACCTCTTGGTCAACATCTGGATTATTATAACCCAAGGTGTTTGTCCCAATTCCCATAATTGACATATCACGATATTTATTTTTATCTAAATCCCATACATTAATGCCGCTAGATTTAGAAAAATATGCTGGCCACTGATCTGGAAGGAACATCTCAGGTCTTTTGGAAAGCAACATTGTTCCACCAGGAATAATTTTTTTTGCTCTTTTATAAAGTTTTTGACCTTTATTAATCATAGAAATTACTTTTTATCCTTTGCTATAGATTTATAATAGCCTTCATTTCTTTTAATATGGTAATTTAACCTAGAAATATCAATATTATCTCTATAAAGTTTAGCATAGTTTTCCCATTTTTCACTTAAACCTAATTTCTCAATAAGAATCTTAATTACTTCAAAATCAACGTCCTCATCTACAGTCATTCTCACATCGGCATAATTTTTTTTATTATCAATACTTTTAACTGCGAACATTGTTTTTTGATAATAATTTGAATTTTTCCTGATAAATGGGGTCACATGCTCACGTTCTGATATCAAAGTACTTTTTATCCATGCTTTTTGAAGTGCTTCAAAAGTAAAAATCTCAACATCTTGACCATCTGGAAAACTATCATTAAAAGTATTGGACATGTAATCAAGATTTTTGGACGATAGAAAATCTGATATCATTTTATCAATTAAATCATTATCTATTAATGGGCAATCAGATGTTAATCTAATAATGATATCAGCTTTGTGAGATTTAGCAGATTGATAAAATCTATCTAAAACATCATTTTCACTGCCTGCAAAAAAAGAAATATTATTTTTTTCGGCAAAGTCTTGTAACTGTTTATCTTCATCGTTGGATGTAGTTGCAAGTATAATTTTGTGAATTAATTTTGAATGATTAATTCTTTCTAAATGAATATCCAAGAGAGTTTTTCCATTAATTTTTTTTAAAATTTTCCCCGGTAATCGTGTTGAGCCTAAACGAGCTTGAGTTATTGCAACGATCTTCATTACCATTTAGATGGGTTTAACAGTTCTTTGTTATTGACATAAATCTCATCTATTTTTTTCATTGGAAACGTAATATTTTTATTATAAGAAGCAATATTTTTTATGAGTTGATTTTCATTATCAACACCGAAGATAATCTTACTAACATATTTTTTTTGTTTTGGGTAATTCATTAATAGTTCATCTATGCTATGATTATTTTCAATACATATCATTTTAATTTTATCTATATATTTTTTAAGCGGTAAAAGTTTTTTTGGTAAACAATTTTCATTCATATAAAATAGTCCTTGAAGAAAAATTGATCTTACGTGAATTTCAATTCCTTTATCTATCATCATTTTTATAACGTCTTTTCTTAATGCTTCATTATCTAAAACATTAAACGGCATTTGAACAAAGTCTAATTGGTAATTTTTTTGTAAAACATTTACTATTTCAGAATTTTTATAAATCGACAAACCTATCTTTTTTATTTTCCCTAGTTTTTTCAACTCAAACATTTTTGTGACAAGCTTTTCATTTTTATATAGAATACTTGATGAATGGAACATAAGACCATTGAAATAATCTATATTTAGTTCTGAAAGTTTATGGTTTATATTAGTATCAAAGTTTTCAAGATCTTTGTTTCTAAAAAATGAAATTTTATCATTAATTAAAAATTTTTTATCAGGATTTAAACTATGATATTCTCCTATTATTGAATGGGAATCTCCGTAAGACTCAGCAGTATCCAAACATCTAATTCCCTGAGAAAAAGCTTTATTCAGTATTTTAATCGAGCTGTTAATACTTGGTTTTTTTTGAAAATTGTTTATGCCATAATTGAGACCTAGTTGCGCCGTTCCCAATATAAGCTTATTTGCTATCATTATTTATTTCCATTAATACTGATTTAATTGGTCTTTTAGAATCTTTCTTTTTAATCAAGTTATAAATTTTAAACCCTATTTTTTTGTAGAGCTTTATTGCCCCGATATGGTCTTCATAAACTCCTAGTTTGATTTTTTTTAATTTTATCTTACTAAAGCAGAAACCTATTATTGCAATCGATGCTTCATATGCTAATCCTTTACCCCAGTAGTCTTTATTTCCCATTAAAATGCCATAAACTCCAACTTTGTCTTCAATTGGGTCAATCTTTATATTACCAATGTGTTCATTATTTTCTTTAAAAATAATTGCCCAAAATAAAATATCCTTTTTCTCCTGATCTAACAAAAAAAATTTCAACTTCTCCAAAGTGTAATCGTTTCCAGTTTCAAGAAATTTGTTTACTTCAGGGTCATTTAACCACTGAACATATTTGTCGGAAAGATGTTTTGTTGATAATTTTTCAAAAATTAAGTTTTTTGATTCAAATTTTATGTTCACTAGTATACTTTAATAGTTCGTTAATGACATGCTTTTGCTCTCTATCTTTTAAGGATGGAAAAATTGGTATTGAAAATGACTGTTTATAATAATTATCCATTTCAGGAGTATGTTCATTACCATAACCTAAATTTGTGTAGTACGGTTGTTTGTTTATCGGTATATAATGTACTTGTAATCCTATATTTTGTTCTTTCATATCAATAAATAAATCTTTTTTTGAAAAAGAATATTTATCAAAATTAATTTGAGCAACGTAAAGATGATATGATGATTTACCATTGAAAGTATATAATGGATTTATATCTACTTTTTCAAAAGCTTTATCATATGTTTTAGCAATACCTTCTCTTTTTTTTATAAACATATCTAGTTTTTTTAACTGTGAAATACCAAGACTTGCTTGTACATCTGTCAGTCTATAGTTAAAACCAAGACTACGCATTTCGTATTCCCAGGGGTCCATAGATTCTTCTTTAATCATTCCATGGCTTCTGAGTGCAATTAGTTTCTTATAAATAGTTTCAGAATTTGTAGTAATTGCTCCACCTTCACCTGTAGTTATTAATTTAACTGGATGAAATGAAAAAATTGTACAATCAGAGTAGGAGCATGATCCGGCTAAAATTGGGCCATCCTTTGCACCAATTGCATGCGCACAATCTTCAACTATTATGACACCATATTTTTCTTTGATATCTCTTAATTTTTTTTGATTAACCATTAAGCCTGTCATAGCAGTGGCAAAAATTGCTTTTATGGTTGGATCTTTTTTTAGTTCTTCTTCACATAAATCTAAATCAATATTACCGTCACTTTTAATATCAACAAAAATAGGTTTTGCCTTTGCATACAAAATGGCATTTGATGTTGCTAAAAAGGAATTTGGAGATGTAAGAACTTTATCACCTTCATTTAATACTGCTAAAGCAGCAAGGTGAAGGCCTGCTGTTGCATTAGCAACAGACACTGTAAATTTTGAACCGCAATAATCTGATATAGAATTTTCAAACTCTTGTATTTTGGGTCCCTGGGTTAAAAAATCAGATTTAAGTGTATCAGAAACGGCATCAATATCGTCTTTATCAATATATTGTCTTCCATATGAAATAAATTTCATTTTTTAAGATATTTTTTTAAGGAGCTCTTCAGCCTTTAGCCAATTATCATTTTGAATCGAAGAATATTCGAATCCCAATTCCACAGGTTTACCTTTTTCATTTAATTTATTTGTGGTGTAATCAACATCAAAGACTATTGGAATAGAAGGGGTAATAACAAAATGATCCTCAAATTCTAAAGTAAGATGACTATCATCTGCTGGACACATCACTTCGTGAAGCTTTTCTCCAGGTCTAATACCAATAATTTCGTGATCTAAATCTTTTGCAAGAGCTTTTGCTAAATCTTTGATATACATTGATGGAATTTTAGGAACAAATATTTCTCCACCCTGCATTCTTGAAAAGTTTGTAAGTACAAAATCAACACCCTCCTGCAAAGTAATTAAAAATCTGGTCATTTCATTATCAGTAATAGGAAGTGTCTTTGCTCCATTTTTTATAAGTTTTTGGAAAAAAGGTATTACTGAACCCCTTGATCCAATCACATTACCATATCGCACGACAGAAAATCTAGTTTTATTATTTCCAACCATATTATTAGCAGCAACGAAAAGCTTATCTGAAGCTAGTTTCGTAGCTCCATAAAGATTAATTGGATTAGCGGCTTTATCTGTTGATAGCGCAATTACTTTAGATACATTATTTTTTAGTGCAGCGTTAATTACATTTTCAGCTCCGCTTATGTTAGTTTTAATACATTCGGTAGGATTAAACTCTGCGATTGGTACATGTTTTAATGCAGCTGCATGGATAATAAAATCAATACCTTCGCTTACAGTAATTAATCTATTTGCATCTCTTACATCACCTATTAAGTATCTCATGCATGGATCATTAAATTTTTGAGCCATCTCGTATTGTTTTAGCTCATCTCTAGAAAAAACAACAATTTTATTTGGTTTGTACTTTTTTAAAATGGTAGAAACATATTTTTTTCCAAAACTTCCAGTACCACCGGTAATTAAAATATTTTTATTATCAAACATAAATTTCATCCTAAAATAAACTAGTAAAGAATCATTTGCAATAACGATATTTAAAAATAAATTCTGTTTATGCATAGAGTACTATTGACATTTCTTTTTTGTTCTTTAATTTTTGGGCAAATCTCTCAATCAGATTTAAGAAATATAAGTAATGAACAGCTAGATTTGATTAGAGAAGAGCTAAATAAAGCACAAGTGAATATCCCTGCACAAGGGCAAAATGTTACACAGGTAGAAACTAATACTGATGAAGTATCTATAAATACAGAAATAGTTTCAAGAGTAACTTCACCCTATTTTGGCTATAACTATTTCCAGAGAAATTTAAATTTTTATGATAATATACCTGCTCCAGATGATTATAGGCTTGGACCGGGGGATCAAGTTATTATTTCATTTTGGGGAGAAAAAAACTCTCAGGAAGTTTTTACTATTGATAAAAAAGGACAAATATTTTATGCTGATATTGGATTCTTAAACATATCAAACAAGACTTTACAGAGCGCTGAAGAATATCTTAATGAAGAATTTTCAAAAATTTTTGCAACACTTTCTGATACTAATAACGCAACTAAGATAAATTTAAGTTTAGGTGAATTGAAGTCTATAAATGTATTTTTTACTGGACAAATTGCTAATCCAGGTCTGCAGCTAATACATCCTTTTTCAGATGTATTTACTGCAATTGTTCAAGCTGGAGGAGTAAATATTGAAGGTTCCTTACGTAATGTTCAAGTAATTAGAAAAAATAAGATTATTAAGAGTTTAGATTTTTATTCATTCTTTTTAGAAGGAAAAAATGAATTTTCAAGGGTGCGATTACTTGATGGAGATATAATTCATATCCCTAATATTGAAAATAGAGCCTCAATTCAAGGATCTATTAATAATGAAGGATTTTTTGAATTTTTAGAAGGAGAATCTATTTCAAACTTATTAGATTATGCTGGCGGTTTATCAGTTTCTGCAAGCTCTTCAGCAATATTAAACTCTATTGTTTCAATTGATAAAAGACTTTCAGATGATAATGCAAGAATAAGTAAAAAGATATCCATGAATGAATTTTCTTCTACTATATTGATTAATGGGGATTCAATAGATATTCTACCTATTTCAGGAGTTCAAAATACTGTTGAGGTCTTAGGCAGAGTTAAACGTCCAGGCAATTATCCAGCATATACTAATTTAAAAGAAGTTTTAGATATTGTTGGTGGATTTGAAGATCCAGAATTTGTAAAAAGTATTAATCTAGATGAGATAATCGTAATTAGAAAAGATGAAAATCAATTTTATGGTAGTGAATTTAAGACTTCGTATAAGGCTTCAACTAAATTTAATTTAATGCCAGGCGATAAAATTCTAGTATATGAAAATATTAACTTTGAAAATACTTATACAGTGACAATAAATGGCGAAGTTAATAAACCTGGTGTTTATCCATTCAAGGATGGAATGACAGTTAGAAACCTTTTAAGCTTGGCTGGTGGTATGACCCCACTTTCATCTGAATCACATATTGTTGTTTATGAAAATTTTACTAAACTTGATAATTCTCCTGACAATTTAAGCGATACAAGAGGGATAGTATCTAATGCTTCCATGGATTTTGAGCTAAGTCCAGG
>MDTA01183840.1_pt1 | contig 11606 bp, 11 predicted proteins | sample 811151 | NCBI WGS metagenome assembly MDTA01 (sample SAMN05326648, study PRJNA326480) | marine metagenome | isolation source: seawater | place: Indian Ocean: South | collected 2010 | reverse complement strand
TTCGTTGATGGAAAATAAAAAAGTTTTTTATCTAAACATATCAAATGACATATTAAAAGAATTTGTAAGTTTTGGGCCTTATGCCCCAAATGATGCGCTTTTGGTTGGTGGAGATCAGCTAGTATTAAGTAGCGATGACCATGATGAGCATGTCACAAGGGAAATTGAAAATGCTCTAGCCCCTGCTGGCGAAGGAGGCGGTGGTTATGGGGCTGGTGCGACCGACGATGAACTTAAACATTTAAGAGCAGCACTCCGCGGCCTAAACCCTGAAAAAACATACCTACCGTTTTTTTACATCAGCGATTTGCTAGACACCGTATTGGTTAACATTGAAAAAGAATTAGGCTCAATTCATGAAAAACTCCCCCAGCAGCTTGTAGACAACCCAGAATTAGACGTTAACGAGGATGAACTAAATCAGCGAGTATCTGAAATCAAAAGATATCAAAGAAATTTTAAAAAACTTAGAATAATGCTGGGTCCGGTCGAGCTTAGGCAAGATGGGCCAAAAGAAAAATTCAAGTCAATAAAAAAACTAGGCCATGGCATATCCGCAACAGAAGACGCACGAACTGGATTTGTAAATTTCGGTGATTTACCAGTTGCAGTTAGTTTCTTTGTGGAATTTTTGGCAGAAACGACACTTCGAAATGAAGATTCTTATTATTCATTGACAAGAATGATAAACGACTTATTTAACAAATTGGTGGATAAGTTTCTAAATGAGCAATCCTGCTTTGCATTCGATATAAGTCAAAAAGTTAGAGTTAATCAGAATATGCTCACATCTTATAGTCCGTATACAATATCAGCTGATCACCCAAGAGACGAAATAACTCATTATCTAAAAATGAAATTGGGAGATTGGATGGAAGCCGATAAAGGGAGCGAGTGGAATTTTTCCCCTGCACGACTTAATTTATCAGATCCTATATTGTCTCGGCTGGTATATCAAAAAAACAGGCCAATATTAAACATATCTGGACAAGCAAATGAAGAACATTCAACTTATGCGCCACTCTCGCATGAAATGAACTACTTTGTTTTTTATGCAGCAAGAACTAGACCTGTCAATAGAATGAATGGTGTCGAAGAAGAAGACTCACAATCAGGAATTTTTCATTATTTATTAGGAAGAAACAAGGGTATTGTAAAAAATATTAAACTAACAAAAACATCGACTCCCGGCCTACAAGAAGTTCGATTTGAGCAAGAAGGGTATGATGGACTTGAGCAACTCAGGGTTGTATACGATGTTGAAATAGATTGCTATGCTAATGTTAATGCGTTTCCAGGTACATACTTATATATACCACCAAAAGGGTTTGATCCGGCAGTTGATTTTGACATGACAAAATTTGGTGTTGGTGGATACTACATGATCTATAGGTCTTCACATAGTTTTGCGGCTGGCCAAGCCAGTACTAAAATATATGCTAAATGGGTTGCCCAACTCGAAACTGAAGCAGAAATTGAGTCTAGACGTACAACTGACGCTGATTCTAGAAAATGCGGACTTAGTAGAAGACAAAGTGCCGAGGACGGCCTGGTCGAAAGGTAAAAGGAAGTTAAATTATGTCAGATGAATTTGCAGAATCAAATACGGAACGCACCGATATTCTTTTCAACAAAAGAGTAAGATATAAGCAATTAGTTTTTGGAGAAGGTCAAAATAATATTGTTTCTTTTTTAGATGGAGAGAAAATATTTTATGGCAGAATAGATAGAAAATTTGTACCAATAGAAACGGGTGGCTATGTTTTGAAACCTATCAACAACACAAGCGACCCAACAAGTGGCATCGTGGCCATTAACTTTGTAGCTGACATGTTTAATGATATGATTAATCAATTTAAAAAGCAAAACATGCGAGGTAAAATAAGTTTAGATAACGAATTTTTGTCAAACCTAAAAGCCTACAAGGCTTACGTCGATCCAAGAAAAGAATACAATAACTACAAATCAATATATTTAGACACACTTAAAAATCTATTTTATAGCAAACAAGCACAAAAATTTGAAAACTTTAATCAATTTGTAAATACGCTGGTCAAATTTTTGAGTGTCTCAATTGATAAACAGCCCTTTACTTATACAGGGTTTTTAAAAAGTAAACACTGCACAGTCATGTCTTCTGGCTTAGCTATAGAGATTGCTGATGCGGAATATCAAGATGATTTAAGGAAATATGATGATTTTGTACAAAGTAAAAATTGGCCAACATTTGTCAACACTTGCAATATATATGGATTTATGATAGACTATAATGTACCATGGCGGATAGTGGCGGATATTGGTGCACTTGAGTGTCTCCAAAGGTCCATATCATATGGCGGTGGAACCGTAGAAAAAATAACTCATAAATTTTTTAAGCCGGCATCTCAACATTCATACGAAATTTTTAAAAAAACTATGCTTGAGGCATATAACTATATAAAGCCAGAATATTATGACGAGATTAGCGTTTGTCAAGACGGCAGCATAATGAAAAAAAGAAAATCACCGATGAAGTATGACGCAGATCGGTTCTACAGAGATTTTAATGATAACTACTTTTTATCTCTTTACTTGAAAATGAGAATTAAAGAAGAGCAACCCAACCTCGATCCACAAGAGGCGGACAGATTGATAAAAGAGGCTATAGCAACTGTTAACAAGACGGGCAAAAAAGAAGTTATTCACAAAAAATTTGAAAGTATTATTAATAAAACGTTTGACAAGCGAGGTTCTTTAAGTTATTCTGTAAATTCAAATAGATTGCGAACCCTTGATGATTTTGAATCAGGACTAATCGACAATCTGACAATTTCGGGCGACTCAAATGATTTTTCAGGCTATTGATGATAAAAACGAATGTGTAGGCGTGTACGTCAACGGCCGGCTCTATTTCGAAAATATTCCAATCAATTTATCCAAGACGTGGAGCTATGCCGGCTCCTTAAAAGATAAGGATATACAGTATGCCAGCATATATGCTAATGGTAAGTCAATAGAAGATTGTTGTCCGCAAGAATTGTCCGAGGAATACGAGATTGTAAAGAAAAAAATGACGGCATATATGAAATCTTTCACGATTGCAAAAATCAATCTAAACGAACATTGTATATTTGATATGATACCGCATGATTTTTTAGCAAGATTGTGTGATGTTAAAAATCAAATTACCAAACACGTATTCGAAAATTTTGAAAAACCACCCAACTACGATCATCTTGTGGAAATACAAAAACTATTGCACAATATTAAACATAATCGTTTGAATATCAATGTTGACGGGTGTAGAAACCTAATGACATCAACAGTAGATCGAAACAAGATTAAACAATTAACCGCAAAGCCCGGTTACATAGATTACAACATGTTTGGTACTGTAACCGGCCGACTTACGACGAAACCAGATAGTTTTCCGATACTAACGCTAAAAAAAGAGTACCGAAAAATTATTAAGCCTGCGAATGATTTGTTTATCAGTTTAGACTACAATGCAGCTGAGATCAGAACATTGATAGAGTTAAGTGGTGGTACTCAACCACAAGAAGATGTTCACATCTGGAATATACACAATGTATTTGAAGAGCCAGAGATGAGTCGTGAAGCCGCAAAGACAGCTTTCTTTGCGTGGCTTTACAATCCGGACTCAAACAGGATCGACACAAATTTATATGATAGACAAAAAGTACTTGACAAATATTATTTTGATGGTTATATTCATACTCCACACAATAGAAAAATCCAGGTAGAAGAACGCAAAGCACTGAATTACTTAATACAGAGCACAACCGCAGACCGAGTGCTGCAAAAAGCTGTAATCATTAACAAAATGCTGAATGATAGAGATTCAAGAATAGCAGCAATTATGCATGACGAAATTATCATAGATTATTCTGACAAAGACAGAGATTTGATTTTGGACATTAAAGAAGAGTTTGAAGGAAACTATATAGCCAATATAAGAGGCGGTAAAGATCTGTACGATCTTAACGAGTTGAAGATATGATTTCTATAGTAGGTTTAGGAAACGCTGCAAGCGCCATTGTTGATTGTTTTAAAGAAACACCACAATATAATGTATATAAACTCAACAGCAGCATAAAGCGAAGTTCTAAGTATAACTTCAAACTAAAAAAGTACGACACCCCCGAAGAATACGAATCCAACATACCAAAAGTAGATAGCTTCTTTTCAGAACTTGACGACAGAGTACAATTTTTTATAACAGGAGCCTCATTAAGTTCAAATTATTCATTGGGTATTTTAGAGCAAATCAAGCACAAGCAAATAGATGTTTTTTATATCAAACCAGACACGGAGTTATTAAGTGGTGTGCCCATACTGGTAGAAAATGTTGTTTTTGGGGTTTTGCAAGAATATGCTAGATCTGGGTTGTTGAATTCGTTTACATGTATTTCGAATGTAGAGGTTGAGGCATGTATTGGTGATTTGCCAATAAAAACATATTATGAGTCAATGAATAATTTTATATTTTCTGCTGTCCACCACCTAAATTATTTTTTACACTCTGAGCCAGAAATAGGACAGGTATCAAAGCCATCTGATATAAACAGAATTAAGAGCATTGCCGTACTAAATATAAAAAATTTAGAAGAAAAATGGCTTTTTAAGCTTGACAGCCCGAGAGAACTGTGCTATTATTTAGCTATAAATGAAGAAAGAATGGAGTCTGAAGGAGGGCTACATAGAAAAATTGTAAACCTATTGAAAGAAAAGCCAAAAAACGCTTTTCGAAAAATATCGTATGCAATTTATGAGACGCCATATCATGATTTTGGGTTCTGCGTTGCCCACACTAACGCAATACAACAAAAAACTCTTGACAAGCTAGAACAAGAGTGATACATTAGATGCTGTGGTACGCACAGCATACTTTAACAAATAGGAGAAAAAAACTAATGTCAATTAACATGGAGCTAATGAGAAAGAAACTTGCCGCACTTCGTGGCGAGGGAACCAAGGACGCAACGTCTGTTTGGTTTAAGCCAGATGAGGGGGATACGGATATCCGCATTCTTCCTACTAATGATGGCGACCCTTTGAAGGAAATGTTCTTCCACTATAATGTGGGTGAGCACAAGGGTGGTGTACTGTGTCCAAAGCGTAATTTTGGAGAAGAGTGCCCAATTTGCGAATTCGCTTCTTCGCTTTGGCGCGAAGGAGTTGAAAATAACGATGATGAGAGCAAGAAGCTTGCCAAAAGCCTTTTTGTGCGAACCCGCTACTTCTCTCCAGTCGTTGTACGAGGTCGAGAAGAAGAAGGTATCAAGGTTTATGGCTACGGTAAGCAGGCCTACGAACTTCTTCTTGGATATATTCTCGATCCAGAATATGGTGATATTACTGATTCCAAGGAGGGAACAGATATCACATTAACTTACACCAAGCCTAATAAGCCGGGTGCATATCCACAAACAAGCCTCAAGATGCGCCGAAACACATCCACCTTGCTTGAAGATGCAGAAGCGATCCCCGCCCTCCTTGATCGCATGCCAGACTTTGACGGATTATTTGAACGTCTTAGCTCTCAGCAAGTTGGCGCTATCTTGGATGAACAACTTTCAGGTGATACATCGGCTGAAGGTCGTTCGTCAGAAACAGCCAAATATGGTCCCGCCAACGGTAAGAGCAGTGTTGACCAAGCATTTGATGAATTAATGAGTGGCTAAAGTAAATAGGCTCATGTGGGTCCGATAGCAGACCGGGATTAAAATAGTCTGCTTTTTTTTAACACAAAAGGAGAAAGTATGTTAGAATCATTGAAGTCATTGTGGGCACGCTGGAAGGTGCAAGTGTCAGTAGTGGGAGGTGTCCTTGTGGTCGCCACCGCTTATGGAACTTGCTCCTATGATCCGCAAGTCGTGTCCGAGGCAGAAGTGGTCCCAGCTACTGAGACGACTACGACCAATACGTCAGTCCCAGTTTCAGGAACAACAACTGAGAATGCAGAAACAAATACGACTGCGACAACTACTGAGACGACAACTACTACCACTGACGAGTAGTCAATAAAAGCCGCTGGCAGACCGGTGTAAAGTCTGCCGCTTTTATCATATATTTATAGGAGGGTGTATGCCTAAAACTAAAAAAACAAAGCCAGGGCGCGTTGACATGCAAAATTTAATGAAACTAGTCAACAAAAAGGCCGGCCGAAATGTGGCCCACAATCTAACTGGAGATAACCCAACATCGGTCAAGGAGTGGATTCCAACTGGATCAAGATGGCTAGACTCTATTATATGTAAAGGACAAATTGCTGGAATCCCAGTCGGCAAAGTAACAGAAATTGCAGGCTTAGAATCAACTGGTAAATCATACATGGCCGCTCAAATAGCTGCTAATGCCCAAAAGATGGGCAAGATGATTGTTTACTTTGACTCTGAGTCAGCAATTGATCCTGCGTTTTTAGAGCGTTCTGGCTGCGATCTGGAGCGCTTAATGTACGTCCAGGCATCATCCGTTGAATTCGTACTAGAAACGATTGAGGAGCTTCTGGGGGCTACTGACGAGCAATTGGTTTTTATCTGGGATTCTTTAGCTTTTACGCCTTCAACTTCTGATGTTGAAGGTGACTTTAATCCACAATCTTCTATGGCCGTAAAGGCTCGTATTTTAGCTAAAGGGATGTCAAAGTTAACCATTCCACTGGCTGACAAGCAAGCAACATTTATTGTTCTCAATCAACTAAAAACAAACATTCCGCAGGGTCCAACTGCTCGCATTGTAGCGATGACAACGCCATATATTACGCCCGGCGGAAAAGCGATGCATTATGCATATTCACTACGTATTTGGCTAACAGGCCGGAAAGCAAAGTCTTCATTTATTGAAGATGAAAGAGGTTTTAGAATCGGGTCAGAAGTAAAAGTTAAGCTTGAAAAATCGCGATTCGGTTCACAAGGTCGCTCATGTGCATTTAGAATTTTGTGGGGAACTGATAAGATTGGTATTCGTGACGAAGAAAGTTGGTTCGATGCTATCAAGGGCTCAGAACAACTCTCGTCTGCCGGCGCTTGGTACACCTTGGAGTGTCCCGATGGATACGTAAAGAAATTTCAGCCCTCTAAATGGACTGACTTACTGATGAATGATCAGGAATTTAGAGAGCGTGTCGTAAGAATTATGGACGAAGAAATCGTTCAAAAGTTTGATAAACGAGAAGGCGATGCTAGTGTCTACTACGAAGATCCTGATGATCTCACAGTGCCAGTAAAAGAATGAAAAAGACACACCACGATATGTGCGGCGCATGCTGTAATATATCTTTAGAATATACACCAGAGGAATTTCCACAGCCCGGCGAAATTGCTGAAAAAATCTTATCTAAAAATCCCGAATGGGCAAAGCTACACTACATGATTGCAGTGGCTATAGCTAGACGAGATAAAATGTGGTCCGAGTACAAAAAAAGTACTTGACTTTACCCTCTGGATTGAGTATAATAAATTATAATCATGAAGGAGGGTTTTTCATGCGAAACTACGGATATGCTTGCATCAATATGGGATTTTCAAATCGTCCCAAGGCGCAACGCATTACAACTAACAGAACGATGATCAAGCGCACGTTCCACGAGAAGGGTATCGGGTATGCATCCGAGCTTGCCTTACAAAATGTGCGAGATCTATACAAGATTCTACAATGGAATCTTGAAAACGATATCTATTTCTACCGACTGTCATCGGATATTATCCCATGGGCAAGCGAGTATGAAATGGAAGAACTACCAGACTACAATCTGATCTTAGCAGCCTGTATGAAGGCTGGTAATTTTGCACGTGAGCATGGTATGCGCCTTACGTCGCATCCTGGGCCATTCAACAAACTGGCATCACCTAAAGAACGAGTGTTTCAGCTTACTTACAAGGATCTAAAAGTTCACGGTGATCTATTTGACATGATTGGTTTGCCGCGCACTCCTTACGCAAAGCTGAATATTCACGTTGGTGCTGCGTATGGTGATAAACCGTTTGCACTCGACAACTTCTGTCGCAACTTTGAGCGTCTACCAGAAAATGTCCGGTCAAGATTGACCGTGGAGAACGATGATAAGCCATCGCTGTACGCTACTGATGAACTCTATGCAGGTGTGCATCAAAGAATTGGAATTCCAATTGTTTTCGATTATCATCACCACCGTCTACACCCTGGTGGACAAAGCGAACAAGAAGCGCTTGAGACTGCGCTGTCAACGTGGGGCGATATCAAGCCTGTGGTTCACTATGCTGAGTCACGTTGTATTGAACACAACAACCCCAAGATTAAGCCACAGGCACACTCAGATTATGTGATTGCGGAATTCGATGACTACGGACACAACTTTGATGTGATGATTGAAGCTAAACATAAAGAGCTTGCATTATTGCGATATCGTGATATAATGAGAGAGAAAGAAGGGAGAAATGTAGCATGATGAATTTTATTAATAATTTTTTAAATAACAGGCGCCAAAAAAAGCTTGCGGATAAAATTGCTGATTTGCAAGAGCAGGCCATGATTTATCAACGAAATGGTAATTTGCGGGGCTTAGCTTATATTATGGAGCAAATTGCTGAATTGGAGGAGCAAATTAATGAGTGAAGGTATTAAAAGAGTTTTGATCGTAGATGCACTAAATGCTTATTTAAGAGCTTATATTGTAGATCCGTCAGTATCTACCAATGGCCAGCCGATCGGTGGACTTAAGGGGTTTATCAAGATTCTACAAAAACTTGTTCGCCAAACTAAGCCAAATGCTGTTGTAGTTTGTTGGGACGGCCCCAATGGCTCTAAGAAGCGCAAAACTATGGACAAAAACTACAAACAAGGCAGAAAGCCAATTCGCCTAAATCGTTCAGTACATAATTTGACAGATGATGAAGAGTTGCAAAATAAAATTTGGCAACAAGGCCGTGTCGTTGAGTATTTGAACAATATGCCGATTATACAAACTATGTTACCAGAGATTGAAGCCGATGATGTTATTTCATATATCTGCTCTCTTGGTCATTTTGATGATTGGCAAAAAATTATTGTATCCAATGACAAGGATTTTATGCAATTGTGCGATGAAAAGACAGTTCTTTGGCGACCGGTAAAGGATGAGATCCTAAACTCAAGACGTATTGTTGAGCAAACTGGCGTGCACCCTACCAATATGGCACTCGCTCGCGCCGTAATTGGAGACGCGTCAGACAATCTGCCAGGAGTAAAAGGCGCTGGATTTAAAACAATTGCAAAGCGTATTGGTTTTTTGGCTGAAGAAAAAACACACACAATTGATGACATTATTGAGCACTGTAAAGAAAAATCAGAAAACAGCAAACTTAAATTTTTTACAAATGTTATAGAAGCAAAAAATCTTATTGAACACAATTATAAAATGATGCAACTTTATGCACCGCAAATGTCTGTTCAAGCAAAACAGCATGTAAAAGAATCCGTAGAAAATTTTGAATGTGAATTCAATAAAACTGAGATTCTTAGGATGATGCGCGAGGATGGATTTGGTGAATTAAATTGGGAAGAACTAAAGGCTCACTTAAACAAGATTTCTACCGAGTGCCTTGACGATGCAACAGAATTATTCTAAATTTATGGTTGACTTTACGGGAATAACCGTTATACTTATTAACACAAAACGAGGGCGCAAATGAAAGTTGAAAAGGTAAATTTTGGAAGGTATGGCAAATCCTTCCAAGAGGGTTTAGTTCAGCTAATTTTCCAAGATAGACCTTTCGCAGATCAGATCACTGAAGTACTTGATGTCAATTTTATTGAAATGGAATATTTACGAGTCTTCTTGCAAAAGATGCTACAGTTTCGACATAGATACAACAAGCATCCATCTGTAGATGCCATGCTCACTATCATCAAAACAGAACTTGATGAAGAGGATGAAGTTATTCAAGAAAAAGTGCAAGACTATTTCAGTAGAATGCACAAGCGCGAATTGACCGATATTGATTACATCAAAGAAATATCTTTGGATTTTTGTCGCAAACAAAATCTGAAAGAAGCTATGATGACCTCAGTCGGCTTGCTGCAAAATTGCTCTTTTGATGAAATTTCAAAAGTTATAAATGATGCCCTAAAGCTTGGCTCTGAAAATAATTTTGGTTATGATTATATGGCTGATTTTGAAGAAAGATTCACGCCAAAATTTAGACGACCTGTCACCACTGGTTGGGATGACATTGATAAAATCACCGGTGGTGGCTTGGGAAAAAGCGAGCTAGGGGTTGTTATCGCGCCAACTGGTGCCGGAAAGAGTATGGTCTTGGTTCATCTAGGCTCACAAGCCTTGAGAGAGGGCAAGACAGTGGTCCACTATACGTTAGAACTACAAGATACAGTAATAGCAACAAGATACGATAGTTGTATAACTGGATATCCGCTATCTGATATAATTAATTTTAAAGAGGAAGTTTATGAAGAAATTAAAGACATTGATGGAACTCTTATTGTCAAAGAGTACCCTACTAAGTCTGCAAGCACAAATACAATCCGAGCACATCTTTCTCGGCTTGTTAAGCGTGGTATTACTCCTGGAATGGTTATTGTAGACTACGCAGATCTTTTGAAACCAGTGCAAAACAGAAAAGAAAAAAGAGAAGAACTAGGCTCCATTTATGAAGAATTAAGAGCCTTATCAACTGAGTTTGGTTGCCCAATATGGACCGCATCTCAAACAAACCGCTCCGGACTTAGCGCCGAAGTAATCACAATGGAACAAATATCCGAAGCTTTTAACAAATGCTTTGTGGCCGATTTTATTTTTTCGGTATCTAGAACAATTGAAGACAAACAAAACAATCAAGGTAAAATATTTATTGCAAAAAATAGAAACGGGCCCGATGGAATGGTGTATAATATATTCATGGATACATCAAATGTAAATATTAAAATTTTGCCAAAAATCACTCAACAAACAAGCACCCCAAATGGGGTGGTTACCGCTCCAGTAGCACTTAACTCAAAACAACAAAAAGACTTGTTAAGACAAAAATACACCAAACTTAGAAGGAAATAATTCAAAAATGAGAACAATAGACAACATTCGCAGATTCAGGCTTTCAGACACTTTTGTTGAGCCTTACAAGGAAGCTAAGGTACCTTGGGGTCCTTTGGGTTATGTAACGTTTAAGAGAACATATGCCAGAAGATTAAATGAGTTTGATCCTGAACAATCTGGGTCTGAAGAGTGGTGGCAAACATGCCGTCGAGTTGTTGAGGGGATGTTCAACATGCAAAAACAGCATGTTTTTCAACTAGGTCTGGAATGGAATGATGCAAAAGCACAAAAAACGGCAAAAGATGCATATGATAGACTGTTTAATTTAAAGTGGACGCCACCTGGCCGCGGCCTTTGGATGATGGGCACCAAGTTTATTGAAGAACGAACAGCTGCTGGTTTGTTTAATTGCGCGTTTAGATCAACAAAGGACTTATCCTCTAAAGGGGGCTACCTTTTTGCTTGGATGATGGATGCACTAATGGTCGGAATAGGAGTTGGATTCGACACAGAAGGTGCCGGAACAATTACAATTAATGAGCCGCAATACACTAACGATACACTTATCATTGATGATTCTAGAGAGGGCTGGGTCGAC
>MDTA01085581.1_pt1 | contig 11607 bp, 11 predicted proteins | sample 811151 | NCBI WGS metagenome assembly MDTA01 (sample SAMN05326648, study PRJNA326480) | marine metagenome | isolation source: seawater | place: Indian Ocean: South | collected 2010 | reverse complement strand
TCCTAGTCATGCTGGGGCTCAATGTGCGAAATCGCGAAAAGCTTCCAGTTACGGGTCCCGTCGTATTAGTTGCCAACCACAACAGTCACTTGGATGCCGTAACACTAATGAGCCTTTTCCCGTTGCGCATGCTAAGCAAGTTGCGACCGGTAGCCGCACAAGACTATTTTTTCCGCAACCCGCTACTCAGATGGTTTGCCCTGCACGTCATCGGCATACTGCCTATTGACCGCTACATGAAATCAAAACACATCCACCCTTTAGCTAGCGTCAATGATGCTTTGAAACGCGGTGAGATAGTCATCATTTTTCCTGAAGGAACAAGGGGGCACCCCGAGCAACTTGGCAACTTCAAGGCAGGTATTGCGCACATCGCAAAGAAAAATCCAGAGGTCCCAGTCATCCCTATCTTTATGCATGGTCTTGGAAAGGCACTTCCGAAAGGGGAAGGACTTCTTGTGCCCTTCTTTCTCGATATTTTTATAGGTGAAGTGATCCCATGGATTGGCGAAAAAAAACACTTCATGAAAGAATTATCCACACGAATGACGAAGTTGGCCTCGGAAGGAGAATTCCCTCCATGGGACTGAACCGTATAGCACTTCTATGGGGTTTTGCCGAAGCCACTTTTTTCTTCATCGTGCCGGATGTATTGCTGAGCATTGTCGCCCTGAAGAGCCGACAAAAAGCGACACGGATTTGTTTCTGGGCCGTCAGTGGCGCACTGGCCGGAGGCACTATCATGTTCACCTGGGGCGCACTTCATGAGGCCTCTGCCGACCATTTTCTCGAACAAATTCCGGCAATCAGTAACCACCTCATCCAAGAAGTTGACAGGCAAGTAGAATCTATTGGATCCATGGCAACCTTTGCCGGTTCTGTAACCGGCAAACCCTACAAGGTATATGCCGTGCATGCAGGATCAGCAGGATTAAACATTGCCATATTCTTGCTCATCAGCATACCCGCACGATTGCTGCGTTTCCTGCTCGCAACTTGGATTTTTTCAATCCTCTCGGGCAGCCTGTTAAAGGGTATGCACCAGAAGCACAAATATATCCTCCTCTCCTGCTTCTGGTTAGCTTTCTATTGCTGGTTTTTTTCTTTTATGTAAAATGAACCGAGCCGCACAAAGGTAAAATAAAAGACCTGTCCTAGGCGTTTTTACCGTAAGAATTTGAATAGATGACAGGAACAACCTATCTATCAAAACAGATGCGGAAGAATAAAAGAAGCATGAAACAGGTGCTCTGTTAAGGACATTGGACCATCTCCTCTGACATGCGCGAATACGATTTCATCGTTGTTGGAACCGGGATATCCGGCCTCAGCTTTGCCCTAAAGGCTGCTGCAAGCGGCAAAGTGGCGATCCTTACCAAGCGCAGACCGGAAATATCCAACACGGCCTGGGCCCAAGGAGGTATCTCCTGCGTTGCAGATCCTCAAGACTCTTTTGAAGCACACATCGCCGACACAATAGGTGCCGGCGCAGGCCTTTGTGAAAAAAATGTGGTGGATACCATCATCAGGTCTGCACCAGCGGCTATCGAGGAAATGATTACCCACGGTGTCAACTTTGACCGGGAAGAGAACGGCAGCTTCTCACTCGGTAGAGAAGGTGGCCATACCCAGCGCCGAATCCTGCACGCCCGCGATACAACCGGCAGGGAAATTTCCGAGAAACTCCTCGCTGCTGCAAGTCGCGAGAAGAATATCGATATACTGGAAAATCATTTTGCCATCGATCTGGTTACCACCGCCAAGCTCGGACTCACTGGGGAGGAAAACCGCATCGTTGGCCTTTATGCACTAGATGAAGCTTGCGGGAAAATTATTACTTTCCGGTCAGAGAAAATCATCCTATGCACCGGCGGCAGTGGACGCGTTTACCTTTATACAACAAACCCGGAAGTAGCCACCGGAGATGGTGTGGCAATGGCCTATCGGGCAGGAGCGACAGTCGCCAATATGGAATTCATCCAGTTCCACCCGACCTGCCTCTACCACCACGAGTTGCAGAATTTCCTCATCTCAGAAGCGGTCCGTGGCGAAGGAGGTGTCCTCATTGGCAAGGACGGCAGAGAATTCATGTCCGAATATGATTCGAGAGGCTCTCTAGCTCCTCGGGATATTGTTGCCCAGGCCATTGACCACGAAATCAAGCGCACCGGCGGGCCCTGTGTCTATGTAGACATTTCTCACCGCGGCAAAAGCTACATCAAGGAACGTTTTCCTAATATATATGAAACCTGTCTTTCGGTAGGCATTGATGCCGCACATAAACCCATTCCTGTTGTCCCCGCTGCCCACTACCAATGCGGCGGAATTCAGACCTCTATTGATGGAGCTACGTCAATAAACGGGCTCTATGCTGTTGGCGAGGTTGCCTGCACTGGCTTGCACGGGGCTAACCGACTGGCCTCAAATTCCCTTTTGGAAGGGGCGGTTGTTGCCGCACGATGCTTTGATCACGCTATCAATTACCAAGCATCAGGCCACCAATCCAAAAACTATAATATCCCGGATTGGATCAGCGGAGATGCAGAGGATGTTGATGAGCTCGTAGTCATTTACCACAACTGGGATGAAATCCGCAGGCTCATGTGGGATTACGTCTCCATCGTTCGTACTGACAAGCGCCTAAAACGTGCCGCCACCCGTCTGCAAAATCTCCGCCGTGAAGTCCAAGAATTCTACTGGAACTTCAAAATATGTCCGGAACTCCTTGAATTGCGAAACCTTGTTGAGACAGCCAGCCTGATTGTCAAATGCGCCCAAAGGAGGCAGGAAAGCAGAGGGCTTCACTACACTTTGGACTTTCCAAAATCAAATGACGTAAAACCCCCACAAAACACGCTACTAAAAAGGGAAAGCGACCGGGAATAACGCCAATCTGGTAACCGCCACTACTTCGAATCCGCTTCGTCTTCGTCCATCTCGTGACCGAACTGCATCATGTAAAGGCGGCGATAAATATCAGACGTCTCCATCAACTTCGCATGGGTCCCCACTTCACAGACCCTACCCTTGTCCATCACCACGATCTGATCGGCATTGAGTATCGTCGACAAGCGATGCGCAATGGCAATCGTCGTCTTGCCCTTAGAGAGTTCCTCGAGCGCTGCTTGAATGTGCTTCTCAGCCTCAGAATCGAGCGCTGAAGTTGCCTCATCAAGTAAAAGGATGGGCGCATCACGAAGAATAGCTCGGGCAATGCTGATACGCTGTTGCTGCCCCCCCGAGAGTTGGCACCCCTTATCCCCAACCTTGGTATCATAGCCTTTATCCTGCTCCGTAATAAAATCATGGGCATGGGCCAGCCTTGCCGCATTCTCAATTTCTTCGCGGGTGGCATCAAGTCTGCCATAACGAATATTCTCATAAATGGAATCATGGAAAAGAAAGATATCCTGATTCACCACTCCGATATGATCACGTAGTGAGTGCTGCTTGATCTTGCGCACATCTATTCCGTTAACCGTAACACGCCCTTCCCGCGGTTCGTAAAATCGCAACAGCAGGGAAAAGAGCGTGCTTTTTCCCGCGCCACTCTGCCCGACCAGAGCATAGGACTTGCCCTGCTCAATAGTGAAATCAACGTCTGTGACAGCATCAGCACGTTTGCCATAAGCGAAACTGACCTTCTCAAAAGCGATACCTCCATGCATACCGTCAAGCTCTACGGCATCAGCAGCATCTTGGATGGCAGGCTCACGCTCCATCATCTCGAATACCTTGGTGGTAGCTGCTAGGCACTTCTGCATCAAGATGTGTAACCGACTCAATGTCTTCGCCGGAGGGTACAGCAATACCAGTCCAGCCTGCAGAGCCAAGAAATGCGCTGCACCAAGATCTGGCCTGATCGCCACATAGAGCAGCGCTGCAGCCACTCCAAATGAAGCTACAGTCTCGACAAGGGGCCCAACCAGCTCCATGGCTTTCCGCCAACGCATGATGAACTTCATCATTTTATTGTTGGCCTGTGTAAACTTGTCAATTTCATGCGCTTCCCGCGCATGGCTTTTAACCACGCGAATACCAGCGAATGACTCCTGCATGACAACCATCAGCATACCGGCCTCTTCCTCCTCCTTGCCGCCTGTCTTACGAACATTACGACCAATCACAATCACGGGAATAATGCAGATCGGAAACAATACCAGAGCTGCCAAGGCAAATTTCCAGTCGATAATGAAAATGGCAACCACTGCGGAAACCACAGCTATCGGCTGCTTAACAATATCACTGGCAACCGTGGTAAGGGCCTGTTGCGCCATGCGAGTCTGGTTAAAGACCGTCTGAATTAAATCCCCCCCTTTCTGCTTGTTGTAAAAGTCAAGAGACTGCCCCATCAACTTGCTGAAAAGCTGGGTACGTATGTCGCTGAGTACACGCAAGCTCACCCACAACATGCAGTAGGAATTCATATATCCACAAAATCCCCTCAGTAACATGATCGCCGGCACCAGCATGGCCGCCAACATGAGAGACCCCGTCAAGGCAGTACCGGCATCCACTTGAGAGGCTCCCTTGAAAACCGCGCGCATGGTATCAATGGCTCCCCCGCCCTCCGCAACAGCTTCCTCTGGCAGTTGATCAACCAACGTATCAAACTCCTTGGCGCTGTTTTTGCTACCGAATACCTGCTCAGCCACAAATTTGATAGTAAGCACCATACCCCCGTTCATCAGGCCATAGAGTGCCCCAAAGAAAATCCCAAGGCAGAAGCGCGCCTTATAAGGCTTCAGGTATCCGGCGAGTTGGCGATAAGGACCAGCCCCGGCTTTCAGAAACTCCATTGTGGACATTCCTGCGATATCCTTGCGGGAAATCTTTTTCATCGTGCGGCTGATGGAAGCCGAAGGTTTACCGATAGCACGAATGCGCCGAATGGTCGAAAGTTCATGCCTAAAATCGTTTTTATCCTTTACACTGAATGAGTTAAAATCCCCATAAAGTAGCTGAAACCGTGGCAAGTAGCGAATTTTAGGTGTTTTGTGGCCACACTGCGCTCCGATTTCATGTCAGTCGACACACAAAGAGTAAGCTATAAGCACCATCTCGGTATCCGTCATGAATTTGCTGGACAGTGGAATCACAGAGTCAACCTTGGCTCATTCTACCCCGCACAAAGATCCATTTAATGAAGCCCTCCTCAATTATCATTCCGACACTCATTCTTCTTGTTGCTGTATCGAACAATACTGTCCTCGGGCAAGCCAAAAAGACAATATTTGATCGCTGGGACAGTAATGGTGATGGCAGGCTAACTCGTGACGAACTACCTGCAAACGCGAAGCCTAATTTTGATCGAGCTGACGGCGACAAAGACGGTTTTATCTCTCGAGAGGAAGACACTCTTTTTCGTAATCAATTGAGGCAACCCGGCAGCAAAAAGAAACCAAGCACGCCGCAGACAAATGCATCCATTAAGATCAAGTCTGATATTGCCTATGCTGGAACCGACAACCCAAGACAGACCCTCAACCTGATTGTACCGGTTGCACGCAAAACAAAACCCCTTCCCGTTCTGGTTTTCATTCATGGAGGAGGGTGGCAAAACGGCGATAAACGTTCCGGAATAAGACAACTGTCTCGATTTGTCGAAAGCGGTAAATATGCCGGCGTCAGCATTGGTTACAGGCTAACTGATGAAGCTCATTGGCCGGCACAGATTCATGACTGTAAGGCGGCGATACGCTGGATTCGCGGCAACGCAAAAAAACACGGCCTTGACCACAGGCATATCGGCGTCTTTGGCACATCCGCCGGGGGGCATCTGGTTGCCATGCTGGGAACAAGCGGTGATGTCGTTGAACTTGAGGGTCAGCTTGGAGCTCACCGAAAGGAACACAGCAGGGTCAACTGTGTCGGAAACTTCTTTGGCCCCTCGGCATTGCTCGAAATGTCGCGCTTCCCGAGCCGTATTGATCATGATGCACCAGATTCGCCTGAATCCAAACTCGTGGGCGGTCCGTTGCAGGAAAAAAAACAGATTGCCTTAAGCGCCTCACCAATTACGCATGTTTCACGAGGGGACGCTCCGATGCTTTCAATCCATGGAACTGATGACCAGTTAGTCCCCTATAATCAGTCCGTCATACTGCACAAAGCGCTGATCAAGGCAGGATGTGAATCTACCTTGATCACTGTCAAAGGCGGTAGGCACGGAGGATTTAATTCCCCTGAAATTGACAAGCGCCTGGAAGCATTCTTTGCCAAACACCTACTGGGAGCGAAGGTCAAGGTAGAAGGTGGCGAAATCGATCAGGAAAGGCCCAAAACCCAATAACAGTAAACGCAAACCAGCAGGCCGTGACCAGTTTGCACGGTTTTTATTTCCGTTTTCGTTCTTTCAATTATCGTTGATATATACTCCGTGGCCAGACAATCCCGTTCCAGTGGACAGCGCAGGCACCTGCACACCGATTTTTCTTCCAGAAAGAAAGCGGGGCGGGAGGATCAATTGCCTGCCATCATCGAAAAGGAAAAAGCGCCACTGTTGCTGGTGCTCGACCACGTTCAAGATCCCCACAATCTTGGTGCCTGCCTGCGTACAGCAGATGCGGCGGGGTGTGCCGCGGTCATCGCACCCAAGGATCGCTCGGCGCCGCTGAACGAGACGGTTAAGCGCGTTGCCTGCGGAGGAGCAGAATCTGTTCCCTATATTCAGGTAACAAACCTCGTGCGTACTATGAAATCCCTGAAGGATGCAGGCGTCTGGTTTGCGGGCACTTCGGATAAAGCCGATAAGCATATTTATGATGTCGACCTGAAAGGTCCTATGGCCATTGTCATGGGAGCCGAAGGAGATGGAATGAGACGACTGACGGAGGAAAATTGTGATTTCCTCGCAAAAATACCGATGAGCGGATCCGTTGAGTGTCTCAATGTTTCGGTTGCTGCCGGCATCTGCCTTTTTGAAGCCAGACGCCAGCGTCAATGACGCCAGCTCTTAGGCAGTTGCGAATAACAAAAAAGGCAAGGGATTGTTCCTTGAAAATAATCTGCATAATCAATTTGCTCGCTCGTCATTACCTCAACCACCCCGTAATTCTTCCCCAAAAACCCCCAAAAACAGCGATAATGCATGAAGCACAGCGGCGGCACCCCGGTTTATCGGGGTGCCGCCAGCTATTCCGTCAATTTCTCCTTTGCTAGGTGGTTGACGCACAGCCCATGTTATGAGGAAAATACTCTGAGTTATATCGGCATGGATACACCCAACGAACCATCGGAGGAAAAACTAGAGGAATTCGCTTTGATCGATGCGGCTCTTGCGGGCGATGAAATAGCTGCCTCCACGATCCGGTGCCCGGAGAACAATGCTAGATTGGAAGCAATACTGCGCAACAGGGGAGCCAGTGATACCGAAGCAAAAGACATTATCGCCGATCTTTGGACAGACTGTTTTGATTCCCGAGAGGGTCGGCGACCATTACTGGAAAAATTCAGTGGGAAGGGGTCTCTGAATGCCTTCCTAACACGCACAGCCCTGAACCGACTGATTGATTACAAGAGACGGCTTAAATTCCGTGGCGAATTACCCACTAACAGAGATGAGGACCGCCCCGGTGATGCCTTTGACGCCCTGCCTGGAGAAGAAAGCAACGATGACAGCGAGGACCGGCTCGTCGGCCTGCTACGTGACGCAATGCTGGCATCTTTCTCAATGATTGACCCTGAAAAACTCGTTATGCTCAAGCTCGTAAAAGTACACGGTATCGATCAGGAATTGGCGGGGAAAATGTGGAACTGTAGTCAAAGCAAGGTCAGCCGAAACATCTCCGCTGCCATGGAAGAAATCCGTGTCACAACGATCAGCGAACTGAAGCGCATTGACCCATGGCTAGAGTTACGCTGGGAGGATTTTGTCGGGTTGTGCAAACAGTCATCCGACCTTTTTGGCTTGGTAAAATAAATCGAATATTGAAATTAAAAGCAATTTGTCTGCATATTCATGACTATCGGTTCGTCCGGTTCACAAATACCACCTTTTAAACATGACTAATGAAATCGACATACTGGACCGTTTCCTGCAGCAATTTTCACCTGAAGTTGGCGGTCGAGCGAGCGAAACACTTACTGCCGAGATGGAAGGCAAGTTGAGGCAATTGAGCGCTGGAGAATTACCGGAACAGGAGCGCAGAGCAGTTTCCCGTGAATTGCTCACCAACCAGAATGCCGTTGATTTCCTTCTCAAGCAGTTGGACGGGTAGAGTTAGATGTGGCCAAGCATACTGAAATTGCCTTTACCTCCAGGAAAAATATCCTGTGGATCGTTAGCATTGACCTGATATGAGCGGCTTGAGCATATCGCCGGGTTCCGAGCTCACAGCTGCTTCACAGCATCTGCGTAGTGAGCTCTCCAGCATTGGTGACCGGCTGGATAGCGAGAGCTTCACCCGCATCCTTCCTCCACTGGCAAAAAACACGTTACTGGGAACCTTTCGAAAAATCGGTGCCGAACATGGTGCAATATGGCTAGTTGATCGCACAGGAGACAATCTCGTTCCCGTCTTTGGATGTGGTAAACATGCTGATGAATTCCTAAACGGCAAATTCAAGCTCCCAACCAATCAGGGACTTATCAGCATGGTTTTTGCTACTGGTCAGCCCTTCTGCGAAAATAATATTCACCAAAACCCCGGTCACAGCCCACTGCTTGATACAAAACTGGGCGTATGCACCGAAGCCATGATTGCCATCCCTCTGACATTCGCCAACAGTCTGCGGGGCATTGTTTCCTGCGTTCACCTCTCCGAGGAGCACACCGAACAAGAGCCTAAGATTTTCTCCGGGGTTGACCTCGGTGACCTCGAGTTGGCATCAGCAACCATAGCACGACTTCTCGACCTAACCCTCATTGAACAAATCCTTGGCTGGCAGGATGGATGATCTGCAATCTCCACTGTGGATAAATCCATCCGAGACGCGGACGGCACTTGCCCAAGGAACCGGACACGGAATACGCATCGCTGTACTAGATTCCGGCATTGACGGCAACCACCCGCAACTCGACGGCATCACTTTAACCGACAACCTCTGCATCAAAGCCGAAGGCGGCATCATTTCAATGCACGAGGGTGATGGGCAGGACCTCTTCGGTCACGGCACTGCGGTTGCCGGCATCCTGCATAAAATTGCTCCTGATGCAGAAATTGGTAATTTTCGGGTGCTTGGTGCCTTCAAGGAAGCGCGCGCATCCGTGATCAGGGCCGGAGCCCGACTAGCCATCGACCGCGGATACCACATACTTAACTGCTCCTTCGGCTGCCCTGGAAAGACAGAATTTCTGACGGGATTTAAGTCATGGATTGACGAGGCATACACACGCGGGGTGCATGTTGTCGCTGCATGTAATAATCAGGATTACTCCATAACCGAGTGGCCAGCGCACTTCCCATCCGCAATCAGTGTGAGTCGTGCATATGGAGAACCTGATCAGCTCTTTTTCAGGCCCGGCGACCTCGTTGAGTTTGGAGCTCTTGGTGAAGAAAAAAAGGCGGCATGGCTTGAAGGCGGTTCTCGAAGTGTGATCGGTAGCAGCTTCTCGGCCCCAAGAGTAAGCGGCCTGCTCGCCCGCCTCTTATCAAAGCACCCCGGACTGCCACCCCTATTGGCCAAATCTGCAATGCGAGCAGTCGCAGATCCATGGCCGAACTAAACCTCTAAGCTGTCAGGGAAGGCTTGCCAGCATGCCCTTTCGCTATTAACTTTTCATAGTGTTAGTTGATATATAACTGCAGGGATCAAATCCTTGCCTGCTCCGACTATCACAACTCCAACTCTTCAGATTAAAATCCAACTATGACCACAGGATACGCAAACCCTTATGTTGTTGCCGGCGCAGAACCCTCGGTTCGCGCGCAATTCATCAAACAGACCTATTTTCACCTGGCCGGCGCCATCGCAGCATTCATTGCCATTGAGTCCATTCTGCTAAAATTGCCGGGTATTGAATCCATGATCGTGAAAATGACTGGAGGCATGGGATGGTTACTCGTCCTCGGCGCATTTATGGCTGTATCTTTCATTGCGGACAAGTGGGCAAGGTCAGATTCTTCAAGGGGAATGCAATATGTTGGCCTCGGCATTTTCACCATCGCTGAAGCGATTATTTTCCTTCCAATCATTTATCTCGCCCTCAATTTTGTTCCGGAAGGCAGTCAACTTGTCGCCAAGGCAGGCCTCATCACCGCGGTTCTGGTAGCAGGAATCACGATGACAGCATTTGTAACCAACAAGGATTTCTCTTTCCTGGGAAGCATCCTGACCATTGGTGGTTTCGTGGCAATCGGCATTATTGTGGCCAGTATCATTTTTGGGTTTAGCCTGGGCCTCATCTTTTCGGGTGCCATGGCCATTTTTGCCTCTATCTCAATCTTACACAGCACCTCAAACATTATTCATCACTATCCCCCGGGTAAACACGTGGCTGCCGCATTGCACCTTTTTGCCGGCATCGCACTGCTCTTCTGGTATATTGTCCAGATCCTAATTGCGCTCTCAGGAAGGGACTAAAACAAGCCCAAATCCTTAAAAAGGCCGTAATTTAAAGTGAAAAACACCCCCGAGGGGGGTGTTTATGGTTGTATTTTCCATGTTATATCCTTAATAATACTCGGATTATTACAATCTCACCAACCAACCTCTCACCCCTCTCCCAAACAAGACCTGTCCTAACGCCATGTGGAAGTCACTGACCATCATCGCCATCCTACTCGCAATTGCCGCATCAGCTTTCCGTTACTTTAATGCAAAAGACATTGCGGTGGAAGAAAAGCTACTTGAGCGGGCACAGGCAAATCTGGCCGCCACACAAGATCATCGCGCGGCGATGGTAAAGCGCCAGAATGATACGGAAGCAGACATCGAACAAGTAACCGAGGAACGCGATGAGGAAGAGAAAAAGAGCCTCGCCGCCCAAGCCAAAGAGGCTCAGCTTGAAGATGACAAGAAGCAACTCGAGGATCTCATTGCCCAGAAAGAAGTCCGGCTTGAAAAGCTCAGGAAAGACGTCGCCGAAATTGGAGAAATAAAGGATCTCGTTGAAAAGAGCGAGAACCTTCAGGCTGAGATGGCAACCGTTCAGCAAGAGATCCTCATCGCCAAGGAAAACTTCAAGAAGATGGTCGCAACCCGCTTAGAAACCGAAAGAATTATTGCCGACTTCCGCGAGAAAGTCTCCATGCAGAGAGCCGGAGAAATGGTGACCATTAATGCAAGTGTTGCAGCCACTTACGAAAACTGGGGTTTTGTCATCATTAACGCTGGTGCCAATCAGGGCGTAAATGCCCGCACCAAACTAGACGTCAAGCGTGGCGATGATGTTGTCGGCACCTTACGCATCACAAACCTTGAGCCCAACTTAAGCGTCTGTGACATTCTCACTGTTACTGAGGATTCTTCAATTAATGCCGGTGATACAGTTTCTATTAATGTGCTCACCAAATGGGATCCAGAAAAAAGGGCCGCTGAAGCCGCCAAGCTTGCTCCCGCTGCCGCACCAGCCGCCCTTAGCCCCAACCTAACCTCTGAAAATCATGGCTTTTTGCCACCCTGGGGATAGTTCTGGCGTTCTCAGCCCCGTTCGTCCACTAGGGC
>MDTA01097017.1_pt1 | contig 11608 bp, 10 predicted proteins | sample 811151 | NCBI WGS metagenome assembly MDTA01 (sample SAMN05326648, study PRJNA326480) | marine metagenome | isolation source: seawater | place: Indian Ocean: South | collected 2010 | reverse complement strand
TCTATAATCACAAAAAAAATCTATTTCAAAATTTTCTCTATTCAAACATGATAATACCTGGCAAGTTCTTGCTAAATGGCCAAGACCAATTGAAGAATTAGACTCAGAAAAAGCTATTATTTTTTTCAAAGTATAGAAAACTCGTTTAATTTTTTGATTGTAAATTCTTGCTCATCGTTACTTATTTGGGGATACATAGGTATTGAGATTACTCTTGAAGAAATATCATCTGAAATTGGTGTATAAGAATCATAAGATTTAAATCCTTCCATTTTATTTATTGCTGGATAATGGATTTGACCAAATATATTAGCATCCTTTAAATAAGTCAAACAATCTTCTCTAGCTCTTTCACTTGGTAAAAGAATGGGATATAGATGATATACATGAGTATATCCTTCAGGAATTATTTGTTTTGAATAAAAATCCCAATTTAAATTTTCATTATATTGCTCGGCAATTATTTTTCTATCGCTTATTAATTTATCCAATCTTTTTATATGAGAGTATGCAAGGGTAGCCCCAATTTCTGTTGGTCTATAATTAAATGCCAGCTCATTAATATCATAGCCAAAACCAGTTCTTTTGCTCCAGTGAGGAAGTCCATGACTTCTAAGCACATGTAATTTTTCATACTCCTCATAGTTGTTGGTACAAATCATACCTCCTTCCCCAGCGCCTATATGCTTTGTTGCGTGGAAAGAGAAAGTAGAAACATCTCCGTATGAGCCAGAAACTTTATTATTTATTACTGCTTTTGGAGCATGACAAGCATCTTCAACAAGAAAAATATTATTTGATTTACATATTTTTGATATTGCTTCCATATCACACATCAATCCAGCATAATGTGGAGCAACTACTGCTAATGTAGAGTCATCAATTAATTCATCAATTTTATTAGGATCAATTGTCCAAGTTTCAGAATCAATATCAGCGAATTTTATATCTGCATTAATATATCTTCCAAAATTAGCATCTGCCACAAATGTAAATGGAGTTGTAATAATATTCTTTTTCTTTATTTTTGACTTTTGGTTCAACATTTCAGCAACCAAATGTAAAGCAGCTGTTCCATTTGAACACATAACACCATGTTTTCTGTTTGTAATTTTCGCCATAGATTCTTCTACTAGCTCTACGAACGGGCCTTGGGTTAAATAATCGCTTTTTAATGCATCAGTAACAAGATTAATATCTTCATCTAAAATATGATGTTTCATATAGGGTATTGGATATTTAAATTTTTCCATTAATTTTAATTCTACCTTGTATTCTTATTCAATATAAACTACTAATTATGCCAAATAAAATATAACTTATATGAAATCTCTATTGAAATTTTGCCCTTTCTTAACTGGACCAATAAGGTCTTATTTTAATTATTTTTTCGGCGAGAAAGAGCTAAGATTTCTAGTCAAATTCTTAAAGACATATAAAAGTCGCTTTACTTTTATAGATGTTGGGGCTAATTATGGAATCTACACTTTTTTATTTGGTACAAAATCACAATTTACATATGCTATTGATCCAATTAATGAATGTGTTAAATATTTATCTAAAGGATATATAAAAAAAAATATAGCTTTTATTGAAAAAGTAGCTTCCAATAATAATGAAGAAAAGATATTAAATATTCCAATTGAAAATGATAAAAAAATTTACGGAAGATCCTCAATAGATAAAAATTTTAAAGAATCTATTAAGGTTGAATCTAAATCGTTCAAACTAGACGACCTAATAGAAGATATTAGAATATTAAATTCTGAGTTAATATTTATAAAAATAGATGTTGAAGGTCATGAGAATCAAGTTATTGAAGGTTCGTCAAAATTATTAATGGAAAAAAAAGTAGTTTTAGTTATTGAAATTGAAAAAAGGCATAATGAAAATTATCTCAATTTGATTAAAAGACTTAATAAAAGTGGATTCACACCTTTTTATGTAAATAAAAACAAGCTATCAAAGATTAATAACACTAATGAATTCGAAGAGATAATGGATAGTAATATAAATTTCTTATTTAAAAATTATTAACTTACTTATTTTCTTTTAATAATATAGTTAAAATAGTGAGCAAATTAAAAATTTTAATAAGTGATATTCTAAAAGTTTCAAAATTTACCAAAACTTCAAAGAAAAAAAGAAGAATTATTTTATCCGTATTTTTATCAAACTTAATTGTCTTTTTTGATATATTAATAATTTTAATTTTTACAAATATATTTACTTCTAATCTAAATTTTCAAAACTTTATAGTTGAATTCTTTATGGAAAATTTAAATCTATTTCCTGTAATAATTCTTCTGAGATTTCTTTCCATTTATGTTGAAAAAATGAATGTGTTAAGTCTGAAATTAAAGATTGAAGAAAATCTAAGAACAAGCTTAATTAGTGAAATATTTGATAAAGGAAACTATTCAATTGCTGATGCTTATTATTTTATAAATACTATATCAATACAGGTTGGAAGTTTTTATAGGACATTAACCATTTTCTTAAGTAGTTTTGTTCAAATAATTGCTTACGCTGGTTATCTTATTTATTCAGACTTCAATACAGTTGCAGTCTTTTTTATTGGTTTATTAGTGTTGGCATATCCGACTTATTTATTAACTAAAACTGGAAGAAGATATGCTCACAAGACTTATGAATACGGTGAGGAGATAAGCAAGGATACTGAGAAAGTATTAGACAATTTATTCTTGATAAAAATAGTAAATTCAGTTTCTAAAGAAGTTAATAAGTTTAGTTCTAATGCAAAAAATTATTTTGATTCTTCTTACAGTAATTTAAAATTTGGTACCATAAATGCTCTTCTGCCGAATTTTTCAACTATGCTCCTACTTTCTATTCTTTTAGTGTTTTTTAATTTTGTAAAAGTTTTAACACTTGATTTTATTGGAGTAATGTTAAGGCTTTTTCAAACTTTAGGAATATTCAATGAGAATATTTCTTTAATAACTGCTTATCATGTTTATTTAGAAAAATTATATTTGATGGAAAAAAATAAAACAGCTTCTTACTCTGAAAATTTTCAATTTAATGAAGACCTCAAAGAAAATGAAGCAATAGTTGTTTCAGATGTTAGATTTAAATATTTTAATAGTGAAGATTATATTTTTGAAAATCTTAATTTAATAATAAAAAGAGGAGAGCACGTAGTTATTACAGGACCAAACGGCTCAGGCAAAAGCACACTGCTCGGTTTATTTTCTGGTGTTTTCTATGCGGAAGAAGGTGTAATTAAAATCTACTCAGATAAGTTGGGTTATGTAGGTGCCTCTCCAATGATAATCAATTCAACCTTAAGAGAAAATTTAATTTATTCTATAGAAAAAGAAATTGAAGATACTCAAATGATTGAAATGATTGATTTATTTAAATTATTTAATGAAAAAAAATATGATCTGGATATGAAAGTTTCTAACAAAAGTCTTTCAATGGGGCAAATGCAGAAAATTTCATTTATAAGGGCTTTATTATCAGGGGTGCAGATCTTGATTCTTGATGAATCTACATCAAATCTTGATGAAGAATCTAAAGAGCTTATATTTAAAATATTAAAAGATTTAGATATCACTATAGTTAATTCAACACATAACAAGAACGACTTTAAAAATGTTGATAGCCACATACACCTATCATTATCTAAAGATGGTAAAAGAGAATTAAATATTACTTAACTTTATTCATATAAATAAAGTCCGCATATATATCATCTGATAATTTATCAATTGAATTAAAGATTTTTGTATGGTCTCTGGAATTACGTGAGATTTCTTGTATATTTTCAATTTTCTCTATGTTTGATAATATATTATTTAAACTATTTTCTTCATTAAATAAAATACCATTTTTATAATTTTTAATTATCTCACTATTATTTGGTATATCTTTTGCAATCACAACACAACCTGATGACATGGCTTCTAATATAGCTTTTGGGTTTCCTTCAAATAAAGAAGAAGAAACAAAATATTTGTACTCTGTATAGAGTTTAAGCAAATCTTCATTCTTTAAAATACCTAAAAAATTAATTTGCACTGAACAATTTTCAGCTAAAGCCTGAAGGCTATCTTTATTGGTTCCAGTTCCAACTATGTCAATAGAAAAATTTGTATCAACTAAAGATTTAATCAAATGTTCATAATTTTTTTGCTTTTCCAATCTTCCCACCGTGAGTATTGTTTTAGACTTTCTTTCCATAAATTTTTTATCGTGAATATTTTCAACCCAGTTTGATCTTTTTACTAATTTATTTTTATTAACAATAAAATATTTTGATAAAAAGTTTCTGTCCTCGGTGCTTGTGATGGAGTATAGATTTGAAAAGCATAAGGTTATTTGGGTTAGTAAATAGTATAAGATTATTTTAAATACAGATTTCTTTTCTTTTAAACTAAATAAAAACATGTCATAGCCCGTTCTGGTGTAAAGGGGCTTCCTAGATTGTAATTTAAATAATATGGATACCCATGAACCTAGAAGTTGGTTTTGTTTAATAACATCAAATTGGTCAATTTTTTTGTAAATTTTTTTTGATATGAAGAAGCTATTAAATAAGTCTATAAATTTATATTTTGATTTTTTTATCAACGTATAAATTGGTACGATACTGATGTTTTTATCTAAATCGAAGGCAAGGTCGGCTTCGTTACCGTAAGTTATTATTGTAAATTTTAAATTATGCTTTTTAATCAATTCTTTAAAAAGTTTTATTTCCCTATTAAGAATTCCAGCTTTACTCCAGGTTTCTAGAGAGTATCCATAAGTAAAAAAATAAACGATATGCACTAAAAAATAGTGTAACTTCTATAGTGGGATAAGACCATATAAAGTTTGTAATATATTTAGTTATGAAGAAAATTTTGTTAATACACACTGAATACACCCAAACAGGCGGTGAGGATATCGCCGTTAGGAAAGAAATTGAATTTCTGAGTAAATATTTTGAAGTAGAAACATTAATTTTTAACAATACAAATAATTTAAATATTAAAGATTTAATGGCACTTCTTAAAAATAAGAACAATGAAAGTATAAAATTATTCCTAGATAAGTTAAATAAATTTAATCCAGATTACATATATATACACAACCTATGGTTCAAAGCTTCTATCGGTATTTTAGATTTTGCATTAAAAAATAAATATAAAGTTTATCTTAAGTTACATAACTTTAGGTATGATTGTACAAAATCATTTCTTGCTTCTATACATCTTAACAATAAGGAATTTTGTGAAGCATGTGGATTTAAGAAAAATAAATTCAAGATGTTTAATAAATATTATGAAGATTCTTTAGCAAAATCAATACTTGTTAATAATTTTGGTAGAAAATATTTTAAGATGTTAAAAAATAACAATTTAAATATTTTAACTTTAACTCAACATCACAAAGATTTTTTAGTTAACTTAGGAGTTAAAAGTGAAAAAATTTTTGTACAACCAAATCCTGTTCCCAATATTAAAAATATTAAAAATGAAAAAAATGAAAGAAAAAAACAAATTATTTATGCAGGAAGAATTTCTGAAGAAAAAGGAATAATAGAGCTTCTTAATGCATGGAATGCTATAGATACAAAAGGTTATAAATTAATAATTGTTGGAGAAGGGCCTATGTATTCTGAAATAGAAACTTTAGTTAAAGATTCAAATTCTATAAAATTGTATGGATACAGAGAGAACAAAGAAGTGCTCAAATTAATTAGAGAATCAAAGGCTGTAGTAACAGCAACAAAGTTATTCGAAGGACAGCCAACTTTATTATGTGAAGCTTCAGCTTTGTCAACTCCATCAATTTTTCCTGATACTGGTGGTATAAAAGATTTTTTTCCCGAAGAATATGTTTTAAAATTTGAACAGTACGACTATAAAAAGTTATCTGATAAATTAGAGCATGTAATTAAGTCAAAAGATTTAGAATCTATAGGTAAAAATAATCAAACTTTTATTACTAGTTATTTAGATGAAGATAAGATTTTTGCTTCTTTTAATTCAATTTTGGAGGCTAAGTAATTTATGCATAAAGTATCAGTTTTAATGTCAGTACACAATGATGAAAGTAATGTAGGCAATGCAATTGAAAGTATATTAAATCAAACTTTTGAAGACTTTGAGTTCTTGATATTAGATGATTGTTCAACAGACGATACGTTTCCAATATGTAAGAATTTCCAAAAAACAGACAAAAGAATTAAATTATTTAAGAATCAAAAAAATATTGGACTTACAAAATCATTAAATAAACTAATAAAAGAATCTTCAGGTGAATTTATAGCAAGACAAGATTCTGATGATAAAAGTTACTCAAATAGACTTATGATTCAATGTCGAGAACTTTTAAATGTCAATGTTTCTGGATGCACGACATTAGCGAAAATTAAGAATCAAAATAAAGTAATTCCAGGACTTAGCAGGTATATACCTCCATCATATTCTTTAAAGTATAAAAATCCATTTGTTCATGGTTCTTTAATGATTAAAACTGAAGAACTAAAAAAGATTGGGTTATATGATGAAAGATTCTATTTCTCGCAAGACTATAAACTAATGAAAGATTTAATAAACAACAAAATTAATATAAAAATATTAAATAAAGTTTTATATGAATTAAATATGCTGAATAATATTTCTACTCTCAACAAAGAACAGCAGGCTTATTATGCAGCATGTGTAAAGAAAAATAAAATTCCTTAAATTCGTTTTGATTTTTTAAATTCTATGCATTTAATTAATGTTTCTTCAAGGCTTATCATGCTTTTCCAATTAAGCCTATCTTTAATCTTTTTTGGATTTGAAACAATTGATAATGGATCGCCCTCTCTAAGTAAAGAATTATCAATCTTAACAAAATCTTTCCAGTTAAGATTAAAAAATGTAAACACTATTTCCAATATCGTTTCAATATTATTACCAACGCCAGATCCAATAACATAATCTTCTGAGGCACCTTCTTTATTTATTTCATAAATAGCAAGAGCAATATCTTTTGCATGGCTCCAGTCTCTTACCAATTCTAAGCTCCCTACTTTTAATTCATTAATATCTTTATCTTCAATTGAAATTGCTGAGTTAATTATTTTCATAATTAAGTACTCATCATCACGAAACTCAGACTCATGATTAAACATAATTCCTGATGAAATATTTACTTCATAATCATTCTTAATTTTTTGAATATCCTCATGAATATATAATTTAGCTTCTGCATATGGAGATCTTGGTAAAAATTTTGATTGTTCATTTAATGGGCTTAAAGATGCGTCAAACATTTCAGAACTAGAAGCCTGAAAAAAATTACATTTTAAATTCTCATTGATTACTGGTTTAATTAAATTATTAAATATTTTTATTATTGTTTTATCTGTTTTATCCCCTTTTTGCATTGACTTATATACAGAGCTTGGTCCGGAAAGATTGTAGATATAATCAGGCATGATTTCTTTAATTAACTTAGCCACATCTTTCTTATTAAGAAGATCAACATTGTTTATAATTTTTACATTATTTATATCTAAGTTATTCCCTAAAGTGTGTTGAAGTTTTTTCTGAAAGGTTTTAATGTTTTCATTTCTAGAGAAGCCATAAATGATATCATCTTTTTTTTTATTTATTATATGAGATGTTAAAAAAACCCCATCTTGACCAGTTATTCCAGTAATTAAATGTTTCTCTACCATGATTAAATTAAATTGTTTATTATTTCCTTGATTTCTATCATTTTATACGCAAATAATTGATTACTATATAATATTCTTGATTTATGAAAGTTTATTTAAACAACATAAAAGAATCGTGGGTTGTAGATCGATTAAAAAACGAATGGTATGAATTTAATGAAGACTTATCAACAAAAAAAATTAAAGACGCTGATATAGTTTGGATCTTTGCTCCATGGCTATGGAGTAATGTTAGAAAAAAACACCTAAAGAAAAAGAAAGTAATTTGTTCCATCTATCATATAGATTTTGAAAAATTTTCAACAGAAGATAAGCAAGAGTTTGAAACTAGGGATTCATTCGTTGATGTTTATCATGTAATATCAGAAAAAACTAAGCTGCAGTTAAAAAAGCTAACAAACAAAAGAATAGTGTCTATACCATTTTGTATAAATCAAAATATTTGGCATTACATAGAAGAAAAAGAAGAATTAAAAAGTCAACTAGATCTATCTTTTAATAAAGAATATATAGGCTCATTTCAAAGAGATACAGAAGGGGCCGATTTAACGTCACCGAAATTAATTAAAGGACCCGATAGGTTTATTGATATAGTTTCATCTCTTTATGAAGAAAATAAAAATATAGAAATTATTTTAACTGGAAAAAGAAGACAATATGTTCTATTAGAACTAGAAAAAAGAAGCATACCCTTTAAATATTTTGAAATGATAACTTTTGAAGAAATGAATAAATTGTATAATATTTTAGACTTATATATTGTCTCGTCAAGGATTGAAGGTGGCCCACAAGCTATTCTTGAATGTGCTATAACTAAAACTCCAATTATATCTACAAATGTAGGAGTTGCTTCTGAAATTCTGTCTTCGAAATCAATTTATGATATGAGTAATTTCAAAGACGCAGAACCAGACGTTAAATTTGCCTATGAAAAGTCTCAAGATTATATAATTCCTAAGGGCTTTTTAAAATTTAGAGAATTAATTAAGGAAATATATGAAAGTTAGCATAGGAGCTTATATCAAAGAAGGACCATGGGGTGGGGGGAATCTTTTTTTTAAAAATCTTAAAATCTATTTAGAAAGCAAAGGACACAAAGTTATAAACCATCTATTAGATGATGATATTGATATAATTTTATTAACTGATCCAAGGAAAGATTCGGAATCGTCATCTTTCACTGATAAAGAAATAACTAAATATAAAAACACCTTAAATTCAAAAGTAAAAATTGTTCACAGAATCAATGAATGTGACGAAAGAAAAGGAACTGAAGGCTTAAATAAGTTTATTTATAATGCAAATAAATGTGCTGATGCAACAGTATTTGTTAGTAACTGGATTAAAAATTTATATTTCAACCAAGGATATGAAACAAATAATTCGAGTGTAATTCTTTCAGGGTCTAATCCTGAGATATTTAATTCTGTCAATAGCAAAAAATTGGAGGAAGAAGAAAAATTATCAATAGTTACTCACCATTGGGGAGGAAATTGGAATAAGGGTTTTGACGTTTATGAAAAACTAGATCTTATGTTGACAGATAAAAAATTTTCTGATTTGTATAGTTTTACATATATAGGAAATGTTCCAAAAAACTTTAGATTTCAAAACTCAAAGTTAGTAAGCCCTTTATCAGGAATGGATTTAGCAAGCGAACTAAAGAAAAATCACGTATATATTACAGCATCATTAAATGAACCATCTGGGAATCACCACATAGAGGCTGCTTTATGCGGTCTTCCCATCCTTTATATTGATAGTGGAGCATTGCCAGAATATTGTAATGGTTACGGTATTGAATTTAATATTAACAATTTAGATGCAAAACTAATTGATATAAGGAAAAGATATTTTGACATAAAAAATAATTTAGACAAATATCCTCACAAAGCAAGCAATATGAGTAAAGAGTACGAAACTCTTTTTATTGATTTAATATCTAAAAATAATGCTGACGGAAAAAAAATTAGTAATTTAAACACTATTCAAAAGTTGTTTTTCTCTTTCAAGCGAATTATTATTCTCTACTTATATAATCTATTAAAGAAAAATAAATTATGGAAGTAATAGCGAAAAGAATTGAAGCCATTTATAAATTTTTATATTTTTCTTTTTTTGTTTTGATTATCTTATTTGGAAGGTCATTTACTGGAATTTATATTTTTGGATTTAGAATTGGGGAGTTAATGATTGCCGCCTCTCTATTAGTTTCTATTTATTTTTTGATTGTTGTAAAAAGGGATAATAAATTCTTCTATTTTGGAGATAAAACTTTTTTCTTAATGAAGTTAATATTTATAAGCTTTTTTATTACTGTTTTTGCAACTGGGGGCTCTTTATTTTATCAATACACATATAAAAGTAGTTCTTATATTTGGACATTAGCATTTTTATTTTATGGAATGTTTGCATTCAATAAAATAAATAAAGATTCAAATGTTCTGAAGATTATTCCATTTTTATTACCTGTAACATATATTTTGAGTACAACTTATTTTCCACAATTTCTGATAGATTTTTTCTTTAAGTATTCAGACAAGTTTGATTTCTTAAAAGCATCTGATGTTTTTCTAACCTTTATATTCACAAATATATTTAATAGAAAATATATTAAAAAAGAATTCAATTTTTATATGTATTTACTTCTTTCTTCAGCTGTTTTTATTCCTCTTTTTTTATTTAAAAGTAAGGGGGCATTTTTACCAGCTATAATTTTTTTGTTTTTTGAATTAATTAGGACAAGAAATATATTTTTTAAAAACAAAATTAAATCTCTCATTCTTATGGGGGCGTGTGTGCCGATATTCTTTTTTTCAACATACAATGCCGGCCTGAACTTATTTGTTAATGACTACACTTTAGAAGAAGAAGTTTTAAGTACAAAAATCGCATCAAGTGTCTCAAGAGCTGCAAAAGAAAAAAATACAACTGAGCTATTTGGCTCTTTCTTTATAATGGATGGAAGGCTTTACTCAGAAGAGCAAATGGCTAATTGGAGACTACAAATCTGGCAGGATGTTTTTTGGGACTTATTTTACTATTCGGAATATAACAATAATGATTACAATGCTAACCTTTATAGAACTGAATTAGAGCCAAGAAGAGATGTATTTCTAACTGGCTTTGGATATAACGAAATACTAGATGCTATGAATGATACAAGTAGACGAGGAACAGATTTAAAAAATGAGAATGTTCATAATTTTGCTCTAAATATTCTTGCAAAAGGTGGAATATTACAATTTTTGCTTTTCTTTGCAATGTATTTAAGCCTTATAGGATATTGGTATCAGAAAAATAAAAACTTTAAGTTACTCGGCTTCATAACGTTTTCATTGATGACGGCTTTCTTTGATGTAGCAATGGAAAGTGTCAGGTTTCCTTTTATCTTTTTTGGTTCGATTGCTTATTTATTTAATGAAAATTAATTAAGTAATATTCTTCGAAAACCATTTAAAAGTTTTACTTAGTCCTTCATCTAAAGATGTACGAGAAGACCACCCTAAAGAGTTAATAAAGCTTGAGTCTAATAATTTTCTTGGATTTCCGTCAGGTTTAGTTTTATCAAATACGATTTCTCCTTGATATTCAGTTATATTTTTAATTTTTTCTGACAAGGTTTTGATATCCACTTCAACTCCACTTCCAACATTTATTAAGTCTGTATCTAAATCTTTATCTAAAAGAAACTCAATTGCTTCTGCTAGATCTTCAGAGTATAGAAATTCTCTTAATGGCTTGCCTGTGCCCCATAACTCAAATTCAGGTTTATTTTCTTTTTTGGCTTGATGCATTCTATAAATTAAGCCTGGTATAACGTGACTATCAAATTCAGAAAAATTGTCATAAGGACCATATAAGTTTGTTGGCATAAGATTTAATACCTGAATACCATATTGTACACCAATTGACCTTCCTATT
>MDTA01064453.1_pt1 | contig 11608 bp, 10 predicted proteins | sample 811151 | NCBI WGS metagenome assembly MDTA01 (sample SAMN05326648, study PRJNA326480) | marine metagenome | isolation source: seawater | place: Indian Ocean: South | collected 2010 | reverse complement strand
TCAATATCTGGATCTGACTTTGTAGAAATGTTTGTAGGTGTTGGAGCTTCTAGAGTAAGAGATATGTTTGAGCAGGGAAAAAAACATTCTCCATGCATCATTTTTATTGATGAAATAGATGCAGTTGGAAGAAGTAGAGGAGCAGGATTAGGCGGAGGAAATGATGAAAGAGAACAAACCCTAAATCAGTTACTTGTAGAAATGGATGGATTTGACACAAACGAGGGAATAATTTTAATCGCAGCAACTAACAGACCTGATGTTCTAGATCCTGCTTTGTTAAGACCTGGAAGATTTGACAGGCAAGTTGTTGTGGGAAACCCAGATATAATAGGAAGAGAAGCAATTTTAAAGGTCCATGTAAAAAAAATTAATATCGGCCCAGATGTTAAACTCAGAACAATAGCTAGAGGAACTCCAGGATTTTCTGGAGCTGACTTAGCAAATCTAATTAACGAGTCAGCTTTACTAGCAGCTAGAAAAAATAAAAGAGTTGTAACAATGTCTGACGTTGAAGAAGCGAAAGATAAAGTGATGATGGGTGCAGAAAGAAGATCTATGGTTATGTCTGAGGATGAAAAAAAACTTACTGCATATCATGAGGGCGGTCATGCTATAGTAGCTTTAAATGAAAAAGCATCTGACCCAATTCATAAAGCGACAATTATTCCAAGAGGTAGAGCTTTAGGAATGGTAATGAGGTTACCCGAAAGAGATCAATTATCTGTTACTAGAGAAAAAATGCACTCCGACATTGCCGTAGCTATGGGTGGAAGAATTGCTGAAGAAATAATTTTTGATCACGATAAAGTTACTTCAGGTGCTTCATCAGACATAGATATGGTGACAAAAATGGCTAAAAATATGGTTACAAAATATGGTATGAGCACTGAATTGGGAACTATTGCTTATGGAGAAAACGAAGAAGAAGTTTTTCTTGGCAGATCAGTTACTAGGCAACAAAATATGTCAGAGGACACTGCAAAAAAAATTGATTTAGAGGTAAAAAAAATTGTAGATAAAGGCTACGAAAGAGCCAGAAAAGTACTCACAGAAAAAATCGATGATTTACATAAGTTAGCTAAAGCACTTTTAATTTACGAAACACTTTCAGGAGATGAAATTAGAGATTTAATTTTAAAAGATATTAAGCCGACAAGATCATTTAAAGATGAAAAGGAAGATGACGGAAAAGAATCTTCCGCTCTTGGATCTCTAGGTTTAAAACCTAAGCCTGTTGTTTAATAAAAATGAGAAAATATTACACTCGGGCGTGTAATTTTTTCTATGGAAAGACCTCCAAAAAATTAGTAAAAAAAAAATTGTCCCTACCTCTTTGTGGCAAAACATCAATTTCATTTAATCAAATTGAGATTTTTACCAGAGAAAAAAAAAAAGTTAACTCTAAAATTATAGATATTAAAGATATTAAAAGATTACCCCAAGTTGTAAAAAAAAAAATATTAAAAGATATTAAAAGAATTACAATCAAAAGAAAATTTTTAGAAAAAAAAGATCATTTGATTATGGGAATTCTAAACATGACTCCTGATAGTTTTTCTGATGGAGGCAAATATAATTCCCTTAAAAAAGCCAATCAAAGAATAAAAAAAATGATAGAAGCCGGTGCTGACATCATAGACATCGGAGGTGAATCTACACGACCAGGCTCAAAGATTGTCTCTGAGAAAAATGAACTGTTAAGAGTAAAAAAAACCATAGAAAAATTTAAAAAAAAATTCCCAAAAACTTTACTTTCAATTGACACAAGAAAACCTTTAGTTATGAATTTTTCAATAAATAATGGTGCAGATATTATTAATGATGTCTCCTGTTTTAAATTTGACCGCAAATCTTTTCAAATTATTAAAAACAAAGACATTTGGAAAATTATTCATCATATGCAAGGAACTCCACAAACTATGCAAATTAATCCCTCATACAATAATGTTTTGTTAGATATTTATGATTTTTTTGAGGAAGAGATTAAAAAGTTCAAAAAAGCTAAAATTAAAAAAAAAATAATTTTAGACCCAGGAATAGGTTTTGGAAAAAAGTTGAAACATAATTTGATAATTTTAAACAAGATTTCATTATTCCATTCACTAGGTTTTCCTATATTAATTGGCACATCTAGAAAAAGATTTATTAATCAAATTTCTGGAAAATATGACACGAAAGAAAGAATTGGAGGAACTTTATCATCTATAATTTTTTCTTTTACACAAGGAATTAAAATTTTTAGAGTGCATAATGTGGAAGAGGTAAAACAGAGTCTCTTAGTATTTGAAACTTTACTGAATAAATGAAAAAAAAATATTTTGGAACTGACGGAATAAGAGGTACAGTAAATATTGGAAATATAAATGGTGAAAAATTTTTCAAATTTGGTTTGGCAGCAGGAACTTATTTTAAAAATCTTAAAAAAAAGAAGCAAGTAGCAGTTATTGCTAAAGATACCCGTTTATCAGGGTATACACTTGAACCAGCGTTAGTATCAGGTTTGGCCTCAGCTGGAATGCATATATTCACTTTAGGTCCCCTACCAACAAATGGACTAGCTATGCTTACAAAAAAGATGAAAGCTAATCTTGGAATAATGATTACTGCATCTCATAATCCTTTCCATGATAATGGACTCAAATTATTTGGACCAGATGGAATGAAATTATCTGACAAGATTGAAAAAAAAATCGAAAATTTGATTGATGCTAAAACTACAAACCAATTATCTACGCCTAAATTATTAGGTAGAGTTAAAAGATTAGAAAATGGAAATGATCAATATATTCAAATTTTAAAAAGTAACTTTCCAAATAAATTTAGTCTAAAAGGTATGCGCATAGTTATAGATTGTGCTAATGGCGCTGGATATAAATCTGCTCCTAAAATACTATCAGATTTAGGAGCGAAAGTTTTGTCAATTGGTGTTAAACCTAACGGCCTGAATATAAATTATAATTGTGGTTCAACGTACCCAGAAGTTTTAAGAAAAAATGTAAAAAAGTTTAAAGCTGATCTTGGTATCGCTTTAGATGGAGATGCAGATAGGGTGATTATGTGTGATGAAAAAGCACAAATAATCGATGGTGATCAAATTATAGCGATGATTGCTAAAAGATGGAAAAGGAAAAAAATTTTAAAAGGTGGAGTTATTGGAACCTTAATGTCTAACTATGGTTTAGAAAACTTTTTTTCACATGAAAAGATAAATTTTAAAAGATCAAAAGTAGGAGACAGATATGTTAAGGAAATGATGAAAAAATATAATTATAATTTAGGTGGAGAACAATCTGGACACATAATTTTAGGTAAATTTGCTACTACAGGTGACGGCTTACTGGTTGCACTAGAGTCATTATTTGCCTTAAGAAAAGGTAAACTAGCTAGCGAAACATTTAAAGTTTACAAACCGGTGCCTCAAAAACTTTTAAACATACAAGTTAAGGATAAAAAAATTATTAATTCAAAAAAATGCAAAGAAGCCATAATTAAAGCAAACGATTTAATCAAAAATAAAGGTAGATTATTAGTTAGACCTTCAGGAACAGAACCAAAAGTAAGAATAATGTGTGAAACATTTAACCTTTCTTTAATGAAAAAGTGTATAGCGTTAGTAAAAAAAACTATCCATTAAAATATGACACCTAAACATAAAGTTTTAATTATTGCTGGTTCCGACTCCTCTGGTGGTGCGGGCATTCAAGCTGATATAAAAACTGTTACATCATTAGGTTGCTACGCAATGACAGCAATCACTGCTGTAACAGCACAAAATACTACTGGAGTTAAATCGATAGTACCAATTAAACCTAAAGAGATATCCAAACAAATAGATTTTTCAGCTAAAGATATAAAGCCTGATGCAGTAAAAATAGGAATGTTACACTCAAAAAAAGTAATTCAAGCTGTATTAAAGTCTTTAAATAAAATAAAAATAAAAAAAGTAGTTCTTGACCCCGTTATGGTTGCTAAGGGTGGTGCAAAACTTATAAATAATGCAGCAATAGTTGATTTAAAAAAAAAACTTATTAAGAATGTTTTTTTGATAACACCAAATATTCCAGAAGCAGAAATTTTGACAAGAACAAAAATAAATTCTACTGAAGATATGATAAAAGCTGGAAAAATATTAATAAATTTTGGAGCTAAAAATGTTTTAATCAAAGGTGGGCACTTAAGCTCAAATAAAATGAATGATATTTTACTAAATAAAAATATTATTAAGACTTTTATAAGCACAAAATACAACTCCAAAAACACTCACGGAACTGGATGCACATTATCTTCTGCAATAGCAACACATTTATCATGTGGAAAAGACTTGATAAAATCTTGTGAGTTAGGAATTAAATATGTTAATGAAGCAATTAAATCAAATCTAAATTTGGGAAAAGGAAACGGTCCAATAAACCATCTAACCTCTATTTATATAAGAAAAAAATTTAATAAATGAAAAATGTTGTAGTTGTAGGTTCACAGTGGGGAGATGAAGGCAAGGGTAAAATTGTTGATTGGCTCTCAAACGAAGCTGATGTAGTGGTGCGCTTTCAAGGTGGACATAATGCTGGCCACACTTTAGTAATTGATAAAAAAGTATTTAAATTAAGATTATTACCATCAGGAATTGTGAGAAAAGGAAAAATTTCAATACTCGGAAACGGTGTTGTTATTGACCCTTGGGCTCTTCTTAGTGAAATTGATGATATAAAAAAACAAGGTATAGAAGTAACTCCCGAAAATTTTATGATATCTGAGTCAGCATCTCTTATTTTGCCATTTCATCAAGAAATGGATGAAATTAGAGAGGATGCAGCAGGTAAAGAAAAAATAGGAACAACAAGAAGAGGAATTGGACCATGTTATGAAGATAAAGTTGGTAGAAGATCAATCAGAGTTATGGACTTAAGGTCAGAGAGCAACTTAGATAACAGGTTGGAAAACGTCTTATTACATCATAATGCTATAAGAAAAGGCTTGAATAAAAAAATTTATGAGAAAGATGAGCTTAAAAAAAAATTATTAAAAATAGCTCCAGAGATTTTAAAATTTGTACAACCCGTCTGGCTGAAACTTAACCAATTCAATAATGACAGAAAAAAAATATTATTTGAAGGTGCCCAAGGTATACTTTTGGATGTAGATCACGGGACTTATCCTTTTGTAACATCATCTAACACAGTACCTGCAATGGCAGCTACTGGCTCAGGGTCAGGTCCTGATAAGATAAATTATATTTTGGGAATAACAAAAGCTTATACAACTAGAGTGGGAAGCGGACCATTTCCAACTGAGTTAGAAGATGCAATAGGTGAAAGCTTAGGAAGAAGAGGAAAAGAGTTTGGAACTGTTACAGCAAGAAAAAGAAGGTGCGGTTGGTTCGATGGAGTTTTGGTAAAGCAAACTATTAAAATTTCAGGAATAAACGGAATAGCACTAACGAAACTAGATGTACTAGATGAATTAGATGAAATTAAAATGTGCATTGGTTATGAACTTAATGGAAAAAAAATAGATTATTTACCAGCAGCCTCAGAAGACCAATTTAATGTTAAGCCTATTTATAAGTCTTTCCCAGGTTGGAAAACTAAAACCCAAGGCATAAGAAATTTAAAAGACCTACCAGATAAAGCATTAAGATATGTTCATGCTTTGGAAGACTTTATTGGAGCAAGAATATCTAGCATTTCAACGAGCCCTGAGAGAGACGATACAATACTGGTGGAAGATCCTTTTAATAGCTAGTTTGCCGGTAATAAATTTTTAGATTTGCTAGCGTTAATCATAGATTTTTGTAATTTCTCAAAAGCTTTAGTTTCAATTTGTCTAATTCTTTCTCTACTAATTTTGTACTTTTTGCTTAATTCTTCTAAAGTTTCTGGCTCATCAGAAAGTCTTCTAGCGGTAATTATCTCCTTTTCCCTATCATTTAATATTTGCATAGCGCTATTTAATAATTCTTTTTTGTCGTCATATTCTTGTTTTTGTGAAATTATTAGTTCTTGATCCAAACTGTCGTCGACCAACCAATCTTGCCATTCTTCATTTTCACCACTCTTTATTGGGTCATTTAAAGATTTTTCTTGTCCCATCATTCTTCTATTCATATTTACAACTTCATGAGACTCTACATCTAATCTTTTTGAAATTTCATTTACCTGTTCATCTCTAAGATCTCCATCTTGACCTGGAGCAATTTGATTTTTAATTTTCTTCAAATTAAAAAAAAGTTTTTTTTGAGCTGTGGTTGTTCCCATTTTAACTAAACTCCAAGATCTTAAAACATATTCTTGAATTGAAGCTTTAATCCACCACATTGCATAAGTTGCAAGTCTAAATCCTTTATCTGGATCAAATTTTTTTACTGCTTGCATTAATCCTAAGTTTCCCTCTGAAATTAATTCGTTTACAGGAAGTCCATAACCTCGGTAACCCATTGCAATTTTAGCTACTAATCTCAAATGACTAGTAACCAATTTGTGAGCAGCTTTTAAATTCCCGTTTTCCCTCCAATTTTTAGCTAACATATATTCTTCCTCTGCATCTAGCATAGGAAACTTTTTAATTTGAGCTAAATAAATAGATAAACCTCCAACCGAAGGAATAGGTAAATTGCTAATTTGATTTTTTTCTTTCATATTTTTTATTTATATAATAAATTTGTAATTTCAACTGCTTAAATTTTTAAGTAAATTCAACATCTTTTGAAAACTATCGGGTAGATTCGAATTAAAAGTCATCTTTTTTTTTGTTTTTGGATGAGTAAATTCTAAAGTTTTTGCATGTAATGCCTGTCCAGATAAATTATTTAATAGTGAAAAAAAATCGGTATTGATTTTCTTAAACTTGATATTTTTTTTTCCATATTGTTTATCTCCTAGCAAAGAAGTTCCTTTATATTTCAGATGCACTCGAATTTGATGAGTTCTGCCGGTTTCTAATTCACATTCAAGCAAGCTTATTTTTGGAATATCTTTTATGTTAAAAACTTTTATAGTTTTATAATTCGTAATTGCTTTTTTCCCGTTAACACCACTCACCGTCATTAATTGACGATTTTTTTTATCTCTGGTAATTAATGTAATAATCTTACCATTAAGGGGCCTTATAACGCCCCATGATAAGCAAATATATTTTCTTTTTATAGTATGTTTACTAAACTGATCACTTAAATTAGCATGTGATAAATTATTTTTAGCAACTACTAACAGTCCACTTGTTTCTTTATCGATTCTATGAACTATTCCAGGTCTATGTATTCCATTTATATCAGATAAATTTTTTTTATATTTATAAATAAGAGCATTTACTAAAGTATTCTCATAATTTCCTGCCCCAGGATGCACAACCATACCTTTTGGTTTGTTGATAATTAAAAGATCTTTATCCTCAAAAATAATTTCTAGATTTATTTTTTTTGGTTTGATGTTTTCGTTTTTTTGGAATTGGTGCAAAATACAAATCTTATCTCCATTTTTAACTTTTTTAGATGCTGAAACAATAATTTGGTTATTTATTTTAATAGCCTGTGTATCAATAATTTTTTTTATTTGCGATCTAGTAAAAGACGTCAGTTTATTAGTGAGAAATTTATCTAATCTCAAATTATTGTCCTCGTATTGAGCAAAAAAAATTGTTGTTTTATTCATTTAATTATTTAAAATTAAGTATATGCGCTCGTAGCTCAACTGGATAGAGCGTCTGACTTCGGATCAGAAGGTTGAGGGTTCAACTCCTTCCGGGCGCATATAATTTTTCGCACTAATTAATATCAAGTTCTTTTTTTAACTTATTTACACTGTTTTCAAACACATCCCATTTTTTATCGTATTGGTGTACTACGATATATGGTTCATTTTTGGAGTTAACTAGTTCATTTTTATCATTAAATTTGTAATTATTTAAATGATAGACAGTTGCTACAGGTCCAAGTGAATTGCTGTAGATCTTAATATTTTTTAATATGTTTTTGTATATTAAATAAGCGGCATATGATTGATCGCATCCTCTTCCTTCTTTATCTCTTCTAAACGTTAATAAATATTTTAGTCTTTTTTTGTATGGAAATTTTTTTGACATTTTATCCATCTCTGAAGCATAATTTCTAAAAGAGTCAATTTTACCCATTACCGTACCACAGCACACAATGTGGTTTTGTTTCAGTTCTTCAAAAATGTTTTTACCTAATGTTTTATTCATCCACTGTGAATTTATAGAACAATCCTCGATATTTGCCTCTTCTGAGAAAAAGTTTAATGGACTTTCATATTGATAATTAAAAGGATCTGATTGAAAATAAATATCCCTACTATCACAAAAAAATATATTACTAATATCATTTCTTTGCTTAAGAAAATCTATAAGAATTCTATAACGTTTAATTATTATCTCGTGTTTATGAGAGTTAACTTCAAGATAAGAAGAGTCATAAAGTTTGATATTTTTTTTAAGAAGATGATCATTTTTTCCAACAAAAAAAAGAACTTCGCCTTCATAAAATCTTCTTAGAGATGACAAAAATAAAATTATATCATTAGGCGGCATACCTACTGCTGGAGTAATAATTATATTATTCATTTTTGATAAAGACTTTTTTCCCAATTTAGTGCACTTTCTAAAATGATCTTTAAATTGTTATACTTTGGTTTCCAACTAAATTTTTTTAAAAATTTACTATTATCAGCTACAGAGTAGACAGCATCGCCTTTTCTTCTTTCACCAAACTTTGTTGGTAAATTATATCCAATAATTGAACTCATTTCACTGACAACATCCATTATTGAAAATCCCTTTCCATAACCACAATTATAAATTTGATTCTCACCAGTTTTAATTAGAGACTTTGCTACTATTACATGAATATCTACTAAATCCAAAATATGAATAAAATCCCTTATTGGTGTTCCATCTTTTGTGTTATAGTCATTACCGTTAATAACTAAATTTTCTCTCTTTTTAATTGCTACTTCACAAACAGCTTTTATTAAATTGTCAGGATTAGAGATTAAACCTGTTCTTTTTTTTAAGTCAGCACCTGCTACATTAAAATATCTTAAGATTGTACAAAAAGCCTTTTTTTTTATCGTCTCATTAATTAAATAATTTTCAAATTTAAGTTTTGATTTAGAATAAGGATTTATCGGATTTGTTTTCTCATTTTCCCTTATATTAATATTACTATCCAAATTGCCATAAACAGATCCAGTTGATGAAAAAATAAATTTTTTTAAGCCATTATTGAGACATATGTCTAAAAAAATTTTAGCTTTATCAAAATTATTTGAAAAATATTTTTCTGGATACTTGACTGATTCACCCACTCTAGTAAATGCTGCTAAATGCATTACAACGTCAAATTTATTTTTTTTAATTAATGATGTTACAGTTTGGACATCAGAAATATCAGCGTTTATGTGCTTAACTTCTTTTGGAATTAGATCTTTATTGCCAGTGCTTAAATTATCTATAGTTGTCACCGAGTAACCAAGATCAAGCAGTGTGTAACAGATATGGCTACCAATATATCCTGCTCCACCAGTTAATAAAATATTCATGAAATTATCCAGTCTTGTAGTAATTTTTGATTTTTAAATATATAATCGGGATAGCTATTATCAATCTTAATTTTTTTTAAACTAAATCCTCTATTAAAAATATCTTCACCATTCTTAATTTTTTTTTCTATAATCCCTTCATTAGTAATATCTTTAGTATTGAATTCTCCATGAGAGTATGACTTTATTTTTTTAATTATATCACTAGGTGTTTGAAGAAAAGAGAAATGCCATCCGCCATCTATTATTTGAAATCTCCTTTTATCTAACCTCCAAAAAGGAAATTTTTTAAATTTTAAATCTCTTAATTTCTGAGGAGAGGTTAAATATTTTTTTAAACATATTTTTGATCCGATCCAGTTACTTTCATTTAAATTTTGTAAATTTAGTTTATACATAAACATTTTTTGTGAGAAAGCTGTATAATGGGTTGTTTTCTTTATTTGATTAATTTTTTTTAAATCTGGTATCTCATCAGAGTCAGAAAGAATAATAAGATCGTTCTCGTTTGCTTTTTTTAATCCATTTAAGATATTGTTTCTTTGGTGTTGTTCAATAATTGACTCACCTCCTTTATGATTTTCAAATTTTTTTTCTTCTTCAAAATTTGCTACTGTATAAATTATTTTATGTTCAAATTTTTTAAAATTTTTAATATCGAAATTGAGTTTTTTATTGTCTCCCTGATGATTCCTAGTAGACTCAGAAATGACAAAGTAATCGATATCATCTTTTAAGATATTCATCCTAAGATCCAACATATGATCTTCATTAAAATATTGAAAACAGTCGTAGATTGCCATTAATTTATTTTTTGGTGAAAGTCGTTAGGCCAATCTTCTTTCCTTCTATTAAAGATGAAGAGCAGTGAAGTCTAGTCCTGTCAAAAATTAACATTGATCCTAATTCCCACTCATAAACTAGATCAATTTCAAGACCTGAAAGATTTTCAATTTTTTCATGTTTTAAATATTTTTCATGATCCGCTTTTTTAAAAGGTTTTTTTTCATACATTTTTAAGTGCTCAGAAGATCTTACGTTTTGACCATATTTAAGGTCTTTAATTTGTAGCTCCTTTTCGTCGATTGTAAAATTTGTAGAGTTTCCATAAAATTTATTTTTAAAAATAACAGTGCTACCTTTAGATGTTAAAGGTATTAAAGTTTGTTTGAAAATAATTTCATCCAAATTAAATCCAGCGTCCACGTGTAACCCTATAGGATTGTAACTTTCTTGAAAAAGTCCTAAAATATCATTATTTTTTTCGTCTTTAAGGTTATCCATTCTAAAATTACCAATTTCATTATTTACTCTCTCAAAGTATAAAGACTCCATCTCTTTGTTAAAATTTTTAAGCCATCTTTTTTTAATTACATTTTGTTTTTTATTATGAACAGTGGTCGGTAAAGCATGGTATAAATTAAGAAATTTTTCTATCTCATTTTTACTAAACAAGTTTTTTATCACTTGCGGTGGACTTTCTAATTCTTTAATTTTATCAATGTTTTTGTGCATAATTTATTCACCCATATTAATTAAAGTGCCTCTATTTTTAGCTCCATTATATGATAAGTAGAAAATAATTATACTTATCACAAAATATAAAAAAGATATGAATATAGCTTTAAATATCTGATAATAATTTACAATATCATAAATTAAAATATTTCTCATCTCTTCAAAAATATGAACTAACGGTAGTAATTTTGCGATAATTTGAAGCCAATTTGGAAGCACATCAATAGGATAGTAAATACATCCTAATGGAGCTAAAAAAAACAAGCTTGCCCAAGCAATATTTTCAAAAGAAGGTCCAAATCTTACAAGACCTGAAGTTACTAAAAGACCCAAAGTAACACCAAAAATATATAAGGTAACAAGTAAAAAAATTAAAGGGGTTCCTATTTTTAAAATAGAAACACCAAAAAAAGGTATTGCCAATAATGCGGCTGGAACTAGACCAATTAAAGTTCTAAAAATTGCTGTAAAAGTAAGCGCAGCTATTATTTCACTTATTTTGATTGGAGCGATAAATAAATTTGTAAAATTTCTAC
>MDTA01034581.1_pt1 | contig 11608 bp, 10 predicted proteins | sample 811151 | NCBI WGS metagenome assembly MDTA01 (sample SAMN05326648, study PRJNA326480) | marine metagenome | isolation source: seawater | place: Indian Ocean: South | collected 2010 | reverse complement strand
GTTATTTTTTTGAAGTAAATCCATAATTGCAATGGTTTGCTCATGATAGACTTTTTTTTCAATACTCAAAATTACAACGTTTTCGACAGTTAAATTATCTAAAAGTGCCATTTCTAAGTTAATTTCATCAGATTGATAGGTTTTTGATCCAATAATAATTTCTCCATTTGATTTAACAATGATTTGATTATTTAGATTGTCTTCATTAGATTCTAAATAATTAGACTCAGGTAAATCAATATTAAGAAATTGAGATTCTGAAATTTTTGAGGTTGCAACAAAAAAAATAACCAGGATAAAAACAATATCGATAAGAGGTGTAATCTCAATATTTACAGCAGGATTTGATTTAAGAGGAAATTTCATTATCAACCATCAATAAATTGTGATGTTTTTGCTTGAAGCAAAATAAGTAATTTATTAACTTTTAACTCAAAATGACGGTGCAAAATTATACCTGGGACAGCAATCATCAATCCAAAAGCTGTAGTAATCAATGCTTGCGAAATACCAGATGCTAGAAAATCTGAAGTATTAGCAGGATCCATTTGGTATGAAGCAAAAACTGAAATCATTCCAACAACAGTCCCCAACAACCCGAGTAAAGGTGCAACTGAGCTTATAACACCTAACATAGAAAGATTTCGCTCAAGCTGAAATTTTATTTCTACTGACTTCTCTTCTAGTTTAGATTCAAGAATCTGCCTTGGAGAGTCACGAAATTGGTGTGCAGTTATTAAAAGTGATCCAAGAGATGACAATTCACTGAAAACTCTTTCTTGGTAATCATCCAATATATCCCTATCAATAAGATTATGAATTTGTCGAGATAAACCTTGTGGTGCAACCAATCTTTCTTGTAACATCCAAAAACGTTCTATAGCAATGGAAACAACGCAAATTGAGCAGACTAAAAGAGGCCACATAAACCAACCCCCAGATGAAAATAAATCAATCATTTTTTTTGTAATATGTTTCCGTTTTGTATTTCAAAAACCTTGTCCATCATATTAGCAAAATTTATATCATGAGTGGCTAGAATCACTCCCATTTTTTCTAGATTGATTAAGCCTTGTAATAAATGCTGAATAGTACTTGAGTTTTCTTGGTCAAGATTACCGGTAGGTTCGTCTAAAAAAAGAAAATTTGGTTTGTGTGCAACTGCTCTGATAATGGCTACTCTATGTCTTTCCCCACCAGATAAGGTATTTGGGTAACGGTCTTTTACGGATAACAAATCCATTCTCTCAAAAAGATTAAGAATGTAATCAAAATTAATATTGCCCTTAGATTTCAACTCACTTGGTAAAGTACAGTTTTCCAGACAAGTAAGATCCTCAAGTAAGTGATGTTGTTGGTATACAAATCCATAATGGTTAAGTCTTAATTTGCCTATCTCATTTGAAGTCATATTTTCATAATCATAATTTTTATTTGCAATAGACACTTGAACAGTCCCACTAGAGGCAGATTCTAATTTAGCCATCAAATGTAATAGTGTTGATTTACCAGCACCAGATTTTCCGATGAAAGCTATTGATTCTCCTTGATTTATTGTTAGTGAGAAATCATTGATCACTCTATTTGATAAGGAATTCTCATCAAAGGTTTTACTCAATTTATGAAGAATTAAACTATTCATCTCTTAATACTTTTACCGGATCAAATCTGGAAACTCTAATAGCTGGCCAAATTGCAGACAACAAACACAAAGAAAAAGCAGTGAACATAATTAATATAACCTGGCTTATATCGATGTAATAAGGAAAATAATTGATGAAATAAGCGTCTAGCAGGGTTCTGTCAAACATAGTTTCAATCAATAAAATGATGCTATTAAGATTAATCGTTGTAATGAGACCCAAGATTAAACCTAAGGAAATTCCTATTAAAGATATGTATAAACCTTGAAAGATAAAAATAGCAACTAAAGTTTTATCAGGAATACCAATAGTCTTCATGATAGCAATTTCTTTTTCTTTGGTTTTCACACTCATAACAGTAGTAGATAAAATATTAAATGCTGCTACACCTACAATGAGAAAAAGTAGTAACCCGATTATCAATTTCTCTAATTGAACTGCTTGAAAAAGGGTCCCATGAGTTTTCTCCCAAGTTGAGGATGCATAACTAGTGTTGGCATTAGAGATTTTAAAAACAGTTTCTGATGCAATTTGTCTTGACTGCATTACATCAGAAACTTTTAATCTAATACTCTGAGTTTGGTTATCATAATTTTTTATTTTTTGACCATCATCGTGTGAAATTATTACCAAATTTTGATCAGGTTCAGCTTTCAGTTCAAAGATACCTGAAACTTTAAAAGTAAAAGATCTTGGAAATGAACCTAATAATGATGTTCTTACTTCAGAGGTCAAAATTGAAATCTCGTCACCCACACTCACACCTAGATATGCTGCAAGCCAAAAACCAATAATAATTTGTCCAGATTGAAGGTTACTAATGGATCCTGTTTTCATATGATCTTCTAAAATAGAGACATTTTTTTCATATTGAGGATCAACAGCTGTGAGCAGAACTCCTCTTGACTCTTTGCCATTAGAGATCAATGATTGCATTTGAATGAACGGAACGGCCTCCTCAACCTGATTAACTTTTAATATTTCTTCAATTAATTCATCATATTTATCAATTGGCTCTCTAGAATGAATTAATGCATGAGGAATTACTCCTAATATTCTATTTTGAAGTTCTCTCTCAAAACCATTCATCACTGACATTACAATAATTAGAGTTGCAACTCCAACCGTTAACCCGGCAATGGCCATAAATGAAGTAAAGGAAACAAAAAAACCTTTTTTAGATCTGAAATATTTAAAACCTAATTTGGCAGAGATGCCCATGTTATTTTAATAAGTTTTTAAGAACTGACTCTAAATTACCTTTATAAGGGGGTCTTATAATCTCAAACAGCTTATCGAATTTGAATCCCACTTGCTTATAAACAGTTTTACAATTTGAAAAATTTAAAAAACCGTCTTTGCCATCATATTTACCCATTCCAGATGGTCCAACCCCACCAAAACCAAGATCATTTTGCTGGATATGGCCCATACAATCATTAATGGTCACCCCACCTGATGACGTTAAATTTAAGACAGATTGTTCCTCAGCTTTATTAGTTCCAAAATAATATAATCCCAATGGTTTGTCATGAGCATTTATGTAAGCAATTACCGATTCTAAATTGGTATAAGAACTAATTGGAAGTAACGGTCCAAAAATTTCTTCTTGCATTATCGTCATATCATCATCTACATCAACAATTAAAGTTGGAGGAATTTTATGTGCTTTTTGATTAGAAAAATCTTCTTTGGCAGGATTTATCTCGATGATGGTAGCACCTTTAGTTTTTGCATCCTCAATATGAGAAATCAAACGATTATAATGGTGTGCGTTTACAACAGATGTATAACTATTATTATCGAGAAGTTTGTCGTAAAATTTTGAGGTTTCGTCTTGGCAAGCTTGAATGAAACTATCTTTAACTGATTCCTCAACTAAAACATAGTCTGGTGCTAAACAAATTTGTCCAGCATTTAAAGTTTTATTAAACATGATTCTTCGAGCTGAAACTTCGATATCTGCTGAAGAACTAATTATTACTGGTGATTTTCCACCTAATTCAAGAGTTACTGGTACTAAATTTTGTGCTGCAGCTTGCATTACCTTCTTCCCTACATTGCCGCTCCCTGTAAATAATAAATGATCAAATTTGAGTGAAGAAAACTCTTCACCAACCCCAATTCCTCCAGTTACAGTAGCAAGCTCAACTTCATCAAAGTATTTATCACATAATGATTTCATTAAATCTGCTGTTATTGGTGTAAATTCACTTGGCTTATGCATTGCTTGATTACCAGCACTAAAGATCCCTGCCAATGGAGCAATTGAAAGATAAAATGGGAAATTCCATGGTGAAATCATCCCTACAGTCCCTAAGGGTTCAAAATGAATATAAGAACGAGCACCAAATATACCATAGGGGAAGTTGGATTGTCTTTTTTCGGGTTTCATCCATCTTTTAAGATTTTTAATAGCATGACTAAATGCTGGAAGAGCAGCATAAACATCTGTAATTAATGATTGATCCAATGATCTCACTCCGTAGTCTTCATCTAAAGCCTCAACAATCTTAGATTTATTACTGATCAACATATCCTTAACTCTCTTGAGTCGATCTAGTCTTAATTTATAATCAGGTGGACCATTTTTAATAAAAAAAGATTTTTGATCATCTAAAATTTTTTGTAAATGTGTATCAGAGGAAATATTCATATTAGGACCTATCCTTTTTATCTTTATTGTTGGTTTTTCTGATTGCGTTTCGTATTTCTGACCATTGATCATCTGTTACTTCAGAAAGATTTGAAAAAGTTCCACCACCAGTGAGATATTGTGCACCGTCTAGGCCAATGGTTTGACCTGTTAAATACTCACAGCCGTCTGCTAATAAAAATGTTGCTAAATTTTGTAACTCTTCCATTTCACCAGCTCTGCCAAGTGGGATTGATTTTTCATAACTGGATTCACTTAATTCACCATTAGGACTCAATCTAGCCCAAGCACCTTCTGTTGGAAACGGTCCCGGTGCAATTGCATTCAGACGAATGCCATAAGGTCCCCACTCTACTGCCAACGATTTGGTCATAGCATCCAAACCAGTTTTTGACATTGCTGATGGTACAACATAAGCAGAGCCAGTCCATACCCATGTAGCTAAAATGGAAACAATTGATGCTTTATGTTGCAGCTCAATAAGTCGAGTACCTACAGCATGAGTAACATAAAAAGTTCCATGGAAAACTATGTTAGCAATAGCATCAAAACCACGTGGAGATAAATCCTTGGTGGGTGAAATAAAATTTCCAGCAGCATTATTCACAAGACCATCTAACGGTCCAGTTTGAAAAATAGATTCAATATAATGATCAACATCCTGGTAGGAACGAATATCAAGAGTTTGATAATGGACTCTAGTATCAAATTTTTCCTTTAATTCTTGAGCAGTCTCCTCTAAAACATTATTTCTTCGTCCACAAATAAATATTTCAGCACCATGTTGAGCAAAATGAGTTGCCATTTCTTTCCCAAGACCAGTTCCTCCACCAGTGACTAAAATTCTTTTTCCTTGAAGTAAATTATCTTTAAACATTATCTAATTATATCTAAAATGGCATCAACCCACAGATTATCAGAATTTAATGACGGAACCATCTCCAAATGTTCTCCACCATTTTCTTGAAAGAGTTCTTCGTATTCATCACCAATTTCATAAATAGTTTCCAGATTATCTGCAGTAAATGCAGGAGCAGCTACCAGTAATTTCTTTTTTCCATCCTTTGCTAAAGTTTTAATAACATCATCTGTAAATGGAGCTACCCAATTTTTAGTTAATCTAGACTGAAAACATACAGTAAATTTATCAGGTGCTAAATTGATTCCTTGATTAATCAGTCTTGTAGTTTCATAACAGGTCGCTTTGTAACAAAATTTATTTTTATCTGTAATACCATCTTCACAATTATTATCATCACAAAGATCATCTTCATAGATATCATTTAAGGCTTTCATAGGAAGACCGTGGTAACTAAATAGAATATGATCATAACTACCCAAATCATATTGATTCATACGATTCAACCAAGCCTCAATAAATAAAGGGTTGTCATAAAATTGAGAAATAAATCTTATTGCTGGAGTTGATCTAGTTTTTTTTAAACATCTTGCTACTTCATCAAATACTGATCCAGTAGTGGCTTGAGTGTATTGGGGAAATAAAGGTAAAACAATAATTTCGTCTAGATTTAAAGAACATAATTGATTAATTTTTTCTTCAATTGAGGGTTTTTGATAACGCATTGCGAACTCAACTTGAAAAGTTGGTAATCTTTCTCTTAATTGCAAAACAAGATCATTAGTAAGTACAGTTAGTGGAGACCCTTTATCAGTCCATATTTTCTTATATATCTTTGCTGATGAAAAAGCTCTAAAAGGAACAATTACCAAAGTGACAAGGATAAATCGCAATATAAAAGGCACTGTAATTACTTTTGGATCCATTAAAAACTGTCTTAGGTATTTAAACACAGCAAAATATCCTGGATTGTCAGGAGTACCTAAATTAATAATTAATAAACCTTTAGTTTTAGACATTTGAGGACCTAAATATTGGATGTAACATTATAAAGAGAAAAAGGATGAAACATAAGATAGCACTAAAGTAATATAAGTATGAGCTATTATAAATATATAAAGGCATAGCAATTATAGGAGTAAGAATATGCCCTATTGGGAACACTGATCCAAGATGTCCTGCTGCCTCACCCTGAAACTCAGGTTCTTGAGAAATAGAAATACCAGAGGAATTTGCTGGTCTAACCATACCCAAACCAATTCCACAAATAACAACTGATGAATAATACATTGCAATAGAATCTCCATAACCCATAACAATGTAGGCACTAGTTAACAATATAGTACCGTATATCAGTAAATTATGATTTGACATTTTAAAACTATCTGTAAATAAGTACTGGCTAGCTAATGCAGAAATTGAAAATAAGAAAAAAGTTATGCTGATTAGTAAGGGTATATCATCAAGATTAGAGAATTTATCTGTTACATAAAATCCTATTGATTGTAATAATGAAGCTTGTGTGAGACTGAGAATTGATGCAAAAACTAAGTAAGGCCATACAGTGGGTGCAAACATAGATAATTTATATTTTTTAACCTTTTTTGCGACCATTTTAGTATTTTCCATATTAAAAAAAGTTCCAATTGCTGCCACTATGCCTAAAAAAGCAAATGTATAAAACGGTGCCAATTCAGATAATAGAAATAAATAACCACCTAAAAGAGGTCCAACTAAAGTACCAATCATAAAGCTTGCCTCTAAACGTGCAAATTTCACTGTTCTTTTACTTACTGGAGTTATATCAGCCATATACGCAAAAGATGCTGGTCTAGTTGCGGAGCCTAATAAACCATTGATCGATCTTCCTAAAATAAGTAATGGAAAAAGTAATGACAAATGAAGGATATTATTTTGAACCAAATAAATAGGGGTAATTAATGCAACTAATGAAATTGCATAACCGATCAGTCCTAAGATTGCGATATTTCTTCGACCATGAATGTCACTTGCTCTACCCCATGTTGCGGATGTTAAAGCCCAAGCAATAGCTGAAATAGAGAAGATTACGGAAGTCTGAACCTCAGAAAGTCCTAAATCTCTTGCTAGTGGTGGAATTAAAACAAATGCAAAAGATTGACCAAGACCCACTGAAAACAAGCCAAACTTTAGCCAAAATGATGTTGAGTTCACTGTTTACGTTATGCCAATACTTTCACGAACATTGCAAAGAAGGTCTTCTGCCATAGGCATAACCTTTTTTCCACCTTCATCCAGTAGATCAATAACATCTTGAGGATTTGATTCCAGTTTGAAATATTTATCTCTTATTGGTTCTAAATGTTTATCAGCTAAATCAAAAAGCTTATTCTTTGCGTCCCCCCAACTAATTCCTTCTTCATAAGCAGCTTTAAACTCATCAATCTCATTATTATCTGCAAAATAAGAATAAATCTTGAAGACATTACAGGTTGAATAATCTTTTGGCTCACCTGGTTCCAGTGAGTTTGTAATTATTTTTAATATTGATTTTTTTAATTCTTCCCGAGTTGATAGTAAGGGAATAATATTCTGATAGGACTTACTCATCTTTTTACCGTCAGTTCCAGGTAAAGATTCTCCATCTCCGTCAATTAAAGCTTCAGGTATAGTGAAGATCTCACCAAAAGTATGATTAAATTTATTTGCAATATCTCTGGTCATTTCAAGATGTTGGGTTTGATCTGGACCAACTGGAACTTTTGTTGCATTAAATATCAAAATATCAGCTGCCATTAAAATAGGATAAGAAAACAATCCCATATTGATACCCTTATCATCAGTCTCAGATTTTAATGCTTTATAAGCATGTGCTCTATTCATTAGTCCTTTTGAGGTAACACAGTGCAATATCCAACTCAGTTCTAAAATTTGTTTAATATCAGATTGTCTATAAAAAAAAGTTTTATTCGGATCTAATCCACATGCTAACCAAGCCATTGCAATCTTTTGAGCGGAAATACCTACTTCCTTTGGTTTATTTACTTTAATGATAGAGTGATAATCAGCCAAAAAGAAAAAAGATTCATTTGCACTGTTAGCCAAATCAAGACTTGGTCTTATAGCTCCAAAGTAGTTACCTAAATGAGGTATGCCAGATGTAGTAATACCTGTTAAAATTCTTTCACTCATTTATTAATTATAAACTTTTACTAACTTAAAATTGGAAAACACCTCAGAAATTTTTAAATTAATAGAATCTGCTGATAACTTATTTCGGCAAGGATCTATAAAAGAGGGTCAAAAGCTTACCAGAGATATCAACTTTCAATTGAAGCAATTTCAATCAATACCAAGAAAATTATTACATAAAGTAAATTTTATTCGGGCTCAATCTAGATATTTTGATGATATTTCATCTTTTGCTGCAAATCCTAAAAGAGAAAAATTAATCAAAGAAGCATCGAAATTCGTTGAAAATACTCCTAAAGACATCAAACAAAGGGCTAACGAAATACATGATCTTCAATCAAGATGGCAACGGCTTGATCATAGTTCTCGACCAGCCTCAAGAAAACAATGGTCAGAATTTAGTAAAATCATAGATGCAGCATGGTTACCATGTGGAAATTACTTTAACGAGCTTAATGAGATTAAAAATCAAAATGTTTTAAAAAAAGAAACATTGTTAGATGATTTATCTAATTTCATCAACACTAATAAACGGTTAGATCTAAAGTTTCTAAGAAAAAAACTTAAAAGTTTTGATGAACAGTGGAAAAATATATCACCTGTGCCAGATAAACTATTTCGCAAATTAAATCGACAATGGTATGAAACGCAGCAACCTATTTATGACGAAATTAAAAAAATAGAAAAACTTATAGAGGAGAAAAAAAATAAAATTTTAGATAATGTCGAATTGATATCTAATGAAGATGGTGCTGAAAGTATAAAACAATATCTGAACTTAAAAAAAGAATGGAATGATTTAGGGAGATTGTCCTATAAAGTTGAAAAGAAATTATTTACCAAATTTGTAAAATTAGGTGATAGATTTTTTGTAGAACAAAATCAAATGAAGCAGGAACAAGTTGATAAAATTCCTGAAATCTATGCTTTGTTAGAATCTAAAAATCTTGCTGATGCTATTGTTAGATTTAAAGACTTACATTTAATAAAAGATCACAAGGATTATAAAAAAGTATCAAAAGCAATTAAAAATTTTCAACAAGATATCAAAAGGCAACAAAAAAAGGCATCGACTAATGCAGTTGTTTCTATGTTTGATGCTATCGTTAATAATCAAAAAATAGACCAAGATTTAGTCCCCTCCTCTCTTCAAAACGTCTTTAGCAATAATTTTGATATTAGAAATAAAGAATCTATGCATGAAGCTTGTATTAGAATAGAAATTCTTAACAACATTGATTCCTTAAAAAAAGATCAAGAGCTTCGCAACAAAATACAGCTGCAAATTTTGAATGAAAAATTTAACCAAAAAAAATTAAATAAAAAAGATGAAGAGATATTTTGGATTCAATCATTTTTTCAAAACTTATCTTTGAAGGAAGTTGGTGATTTTGAAAAAAAACTTTGGAAAAGAATTACGAGGGCACTCCAAGCTAATTAGATTGTAATTGTTCACGAATTTTATTATGTTGCTCACGACTAAGTGAATATAAAGAAAAAATTACTATTGGAATCAATAATAAAAAAGGTACTAATCCACCCTGAGTAAGAATCAGAGAAAAAACCTGTTCGTCCGTTGGAGTCGTATCTGTAAAATTAATCAAACTTAATACCAGTCCAGCAACAGCAGTCCCAAGGCCAGTGTTTACTTTTGCCATAAAACCTAACATAGCAAATAAAATTCCCTCTTGACGTTTGCCACTTTGCAATTCCACTTCGTCGGCAATATCAGCTAACATTGAATCTCGAATCATATTGCCAATAATATTGCAGGTAATACCTATAAGAATAAAAATCCATAAAAAGAAAACTAATTCATAAGTTCCCTTAGGAGGGGTCAGTCCAAAATAACCGAGTACCAAAGGTAAAGGATAAAATATTCCAGTAACAAGCATAGTTATTAAAATGATATATTTTTTTTCAAATTGCTTTACCAACCTTGGAGCTAAGGCAAATGCACAAATAGCAGAAAATGCATACATGGGTAAATAAAGAGTGATCTGTGTGGCACTTAATTGCCAAAAATATGTATTCACATAGAGCGTAAGGGTGTTACCAAGACCCCATGCTATAGATAAACCTAGGCAACCAAAAAAGAAAATTACAAAAGATCGATTTAATAATGCAATCCGCATTTCTTTAAAAATCATCCTCAGAGTAATTGCTCCAGACCACACCGGTAAACTTTTTCCTTGGCGCAGAGTAGCTAGTGCTGAAATTAAGATCATCAGTCCCATTATGCTCGCGCCAGTATAACCAAAAGGTGCCCAAGCCTCCGGATTTAACTGACCTTTGGGATACTCTGGAGTTGAGGCAAAAAAGATAAAATATCCAAGAAAAGCATTAAACAATCCAGCTAACCAACCAAAAAGTTCACGAATGGAAAATAAATAAGTGCGTTCATCATAATCTTTGGTTATTTCACCACCTAAAGCACGGTGAGGTACATCAAAAAAAGTCATCCCAACCCTAGTTAAGACGGCAAAAAAAATCATCCAAATAAATAATTCACCTTGTGATAAATTCCAATCTGGTCGCGGGGCAAACAAAAAACTGTATCCAATGACAATGGGGAAAAAAGAAAAAAATAAATAAGGATGACGACGACCCATTGAGGATCGTGTACGATCAGAGATCGAGCCTATCAAAGGATCAGTAAAAGCATCAACTAATAAAGCAATAGCAATAGCAGAGCCAGCTAAACCAGGCTCAAGTCCTACAACGTTTGCATAAAAAAATAAAAGGAAAAAAGTGAACATATCCACTTTAATACCATTTGGTACAGCACCAGAGGCGTAAGCAATATTGGTTTTAGTTGATAACAAGATGCCAGTAATGATTAAAAAAATATTATAAAAGAAAACTTCTATAGAAGATGGAATCTAATAAAAATTAAAATCTTTTTGTAATTTTGATTCCACCCTCTCGAGGTGCTCCATAATACATGGTAAAGAATCCTGCAGATGCCGCATCACCATAACCTCCATTTATGTACAGTTCATCGGTGAGGTTTTTGCCATACAAGGTGATATCAAGATCATCACCTACTGATAAGGTAGAAGTAAAATTTAACAAGCTGTAAGGATCTGATTGTGTAAAAGGTTCCTGACTAGTATGAAAATAGTCACTGCCCTTTTTGGTATAGGTCAGCACAGAATTAAGTTCCCCAAACTTATTAGAGGCAGAATGCACTAAACTAATTCCACTATTATATTGTGGGCCAAAACCATCATAATTTGAGGAGGTTAAATCTGTACCATCAGGTAATATATACTCACC
>MDTA01018765.1_pt1 | contig 11608 bp, 8 predicted proteins | sample 811151 | NCBI WGS metagenome assembly MDTA01 (sample SAMN05326648, study PRJNA326480) | marine metagenome | isolation source: seawater | place: Indian Ocean: South | collected 2010 | reverse complement strand
TGTTTAATTACATATTTTTCTTCTAATTGATTTTCAATTTTTTTAGTACCGTCAGAAGTAGTATGATTGATTGGAATATAAAAAGAAATATCGTCACTACAACAAAGTGAAATCCCAACTAGTTCTGCTTGTTCTATATTGAGTGAGTTAGTTTCAGTATCAATTGCACAGATGCCTTTTTTTTCAATTTCTTCTATTATTTTTTCAAAATTTTTTTTCGAATTAATCAATTGATACTTTGGCTCAATTTCTTTTTTTAAAATAATATTATCACTTTTATTTGATATAAAAGAATTAGATTTTAGTCTTTCAGATGTTGATCTAAAACCTTGCTCTTTAAGAAATTCAAAGATGCTATTGTTTTCTTTTTTTATTTCGTTGTAAGTTCTTATTTTATTAATGTTATCAATAATTTTTACATCTTTTTTTAGTGTCACAAGTTCTAAGCTTATTCTAATATCATTTTCTGATTCTATTAAAATATCTCTTTTTTTTTCTTGTTTAATTTGATCAAGGTTTTTAAGTAAGCCATCAATATCATTAAATTGATTTATTAACTGAGATGCTGTCTTAGGACCAATACCAGGGGCGCCTGGAATATTATCTACTTTGTCTCCTGTTAAGGCTTGAATATAAATAACCTTATCTGGCTTAACTCCAAATTTTTCTTCAACATCTTTAATTTCAATTTTTTTATTTTTCATTGGGTCAAGCATTGTCACATTGTTGCTAACAAGTTGCATTAAATCTTTATCCGATGAAACTATGATAGTCTCTATTTGGTCTTTTTTTGCTAAATTAACATAAGTAGCAATTAGATCATCAGCTTCATATCCCTCTATTTCTAATTGAGGAATATTAAAACTTTTTACACATTCCCGAATTAATGGGAACTGAGGTATTAGATCATCTGGGGCTTCTCCTCTATTTGCTTTATATTCTGGAAAAATTTTGTTTCTGAAATTCTCTCGTGCAGCATCAAATATCACTATCATTTTATCATCACTATAATCTTCGATCAGCTTAACGAGCATATTAGTAAAGCCAAAAACAGCATTGATAGGTGTCCCATCAGACCGATTCATTGGGGGAAGACCATAATAAGCTCTAAAAATATATGCTGAACCATCAACTAATATTAATCTACTCTTTTTATTCATTATAAATTTAAATATATAAGATTCTAAATTAATGTCAGACTATAAATATTCAATTGCTGCAAATAATGTAAATAAGATTTTTATTAAAAATTCTAGAGAAATAAAGGCTCTTACAAATTTTAGTATAAAAATTGAAAAAGGTTCAATTCACGGTCTTTTAGGTCCAAATGGAGCAGGTAAATCAACTTTTATAAACATTTTAGGTGGATTAGCAAAAAAAAATAATGGGTCTATATCAATTTGCGGTTTAGATATTGATAAGCATCCTCGACTTTGTAAATTTAAAATTGGCATTGTTCCACAAGAATTAAATATAGATCCATTTTTTTCACCTGTAGAATTACTAGAGTTACAAGCTGGACTATATGGAATAAAGAAAAAAGATAGAAAAACAGAAGAAATTTTAGAAAATTTAAAATTAACTGAACAAAGGAATGCGTATGCCAGAACATTATCAGGTGGAATGAGAAGACGATTACTTATTGCGAAAGCACTAGTGCACAACCCTGAAATGCTAATATTAGATGAACCTACGGCAGGAGTTGACATTGATATAAGGTCATCTGTTTGGGAATACATTAAAAAAATAAATAAACTTGGCACAACAATATGTTTAACAACTCATTATTTAGAAGAAGCAGAAACTCTGTGTGAAAAAATTTCAATAATAAATTATGGTAAAAAAATTAAAGAAGACTCAAAAAATAATTTACTTAATTTAATTTCAGAAAAAACAGTTAGTTTTATATTAGATAAAAATTATACAATAACAAGTAGGTTAAAAGATTTTAATGCATCTTTAAAAAATAACTTACTAACTATAAAATATGATAAAAATAAAATTAGTTTAAATAAAATAATTAGAATTTTAGATGAAGAAAAAATTTTATTTAATGAAATAAATACATATGAAAGTGATTTAGAAGATGTATTTTTAAAATTGGTAAAAAAAAATGACAAAAATATTTGAAAAATATCTGACAATTCTTTTTATTTCAGTGCCATTTTTTTTAATTACAGGTCCTGCAATTCCAGACTTAATAATAACTTTAAGTATTTGCATTAGTTTATATATATTATTTCTAAAAGATAAATTTTTCTATAAAAATAATACATTAATTAATATATCATTTTTTTTTTGGTGTACTTTAATATTAATTAGTTTTTTCTCATTTGATAAAAAAAGTTCCTTTCAAGACTCTTTAATTTTTATTAGATTTTTATTGATTCCAATATGTATGTATTTTCTGATTTTCAAAAATAATAAAGATATAAAATCACTTGTAACTATTATTTTTTGTTTAGTTATTTTAGTATCTTTAGATACCTTGTATCAATTTTTCAATTATAATTCTAAAGATGGTTTTGGTTCAGATATTCTTGGTTTTAAATCACAATGGTATGGAAGATTAACAGGACCTTTTGGCGATGAACTAATACCTGGATCTTACCTATCAAAATTTGGGTTGATTGGTTATGTATTCCTTTTATTCAACAAAAAATTTAAAAGAAATATTTTAGCACAATCAATTTATCTATCTGCCATCTTATTAGTAACCTTTGCTTCAGGGGAAAGAATGGCTTTAGCAACTTATTCTCTGGCATTATTTGTGCTATTATTATTTTTTAGAGGCAACAGAAAAGCAATTTTTTTATCTATTTTAATTGGAGTTGTTTTAATAATTTTAACTTATAAGTTCCATCCGTTTTATAATGACTATGCAGTTATAGAGTCAACCGAATATCATCAAGGTTTAAAAATAGAAAAAGAATATAATTGCTTGGATGATGAAAATAAAGTTTGTAAAAAAATAATAAATATTCAACCTAGTTTTATTAAAATTTTACAAAATTTTAAAACTTCTGCTTACGGGGAAATTTATTTATTATCAATTCGAATGTTTAAAGATAACATAATAACAGGTATTGGCATCAGTAACTTTGAATATCTTTGTAAAAAAGAAAAAAAATATAAAAATATGATGAATAATTATCAATGTGCATCACATCCTCATAATATTTATATACAATGGTTAAGTGAAGGTGGCTTGATAGTTTTTATATCTTTTTGTTTATATTTATTATCACTAATTTATATAATTTATAATAATAGTGGTGAAAAAAAATATAAACTAATTTCTTTTGTAGTATTATTAATTATGTTTTGGCCCATAATGTCAACTGGTAGTTTAATTAAAAACTGGTATGGAATATTAAGTTTTTTTATTGTTGGGATTTGTATTTGTTTAAGTAAATTTAAAACAGAACATTAAACTTTGTTTTAAAAAAATATTTTTTTAAATTTTTTGCTATAATGACTCCGATTATAAAAAATACCAGGACTGATAAAACAGTTCCTTGTCCTTTTCCAAAAAAAGATCCAATGTAAATCAAAAAAAATATAAATGATGAAGAAATAATTTTGAAATTTATACCAATGATCGAACCTAAAATAAAAAAAATTATAACAAACAAAGTATTTCCTAAACCCATCCCAAAATAAGATCCTACATAAGCCATATATAATGAGGAAAATAAAATAGATAAGTTTGTTGAACGAGAATTATCAACAAATCTTACTTTAAATAAATAATAAAAAGATTTTAATCCATCTATCCATGTTATTTTTTTACCTTGAGCTCTTGTTCTAGAATAATATGAAACTCCATATTCATATATAAAAAAATTATTTCTAACAATTTGAGAGGCTAGATCAATTTCTATTCCAAAATCATTTATAGTAAGGTTAATTTTTTTTATTACACTTGAGTGCATAATTTTTAATCCACAATGAATATCACTTAGAGATTGTGAAAAAAAAATATTAAAAATTAAAGAATTAAGTTTTCCAACTAAATTATTAAAAAAATAATTATTTTTTTTCAACTTACCAGAAAGATACCTACTTCCAGATATACATTTAATTTCTTTATTTTTTTGGGCCATTAGATACATTTCATGAGAATCTTTAATATCTAATTCTAAATCTGCATCTTGTAGTAATATATATTCTCCTTCAGCATTTTTAATTCCTGTCTGAATTGCCTTACCCTTACCAGAATTTATATCTATATGAATTGATTTTAATATAAATTTAAAATCTGATTCTTTTTTTATCTTATTTATAATATTTGTAGATTGATCAGTAGATCCATCATCAACTATAATAATTTCTACATTATTTGAATTAAAATAATATTTTAGATCTTTGAAAAGTCTTAATAAATAATTTTGTTCATTAAATACTGGAATAATTATAGATAGTTTCTTTTTACTCTTTTGGTGCATGTTTATTCAATATTCTTTGAAGAGTACGTCTATGCATTCTAAGTCTTCTTGCAGTTTCTGACACATTTCTATTACATTGTATAAACACTCTTTGAATATGTTCCCACCTAATTCTGTCTGCTGTCATTGGATTTTCAGGTGGAGGAGGAAGATCTGCTTTAGAATTAGTTAACGCGTCATATATTTGGTCTATTTCAGCAGGTTTTGGTAAATAATCTATCGCACCAGATTTAATGGCTGCAACAGCTGTTGCAATATTTCCATATCCCGTTAGCAATAGTGATCTGGTTTCTGGACTTACGTTTTTAATTTCTTTAATTAATTCTAGTCCAGAACCATCCTCAAGCCTCATATCTACTATTGCAAAGTCAAATTTGGTATTTTTGATCCTATTCAATGATGAGTGAAAATCAGGAAAAGCTTCAACTTCAAAACCTTTTTTTTCCATAGATCTTGTAAGTCTTTCTCTAAAAGGTAAGTCATCATCAACAATAATCAAGTTCTTATTCATAATTATAAAGTAGTATTTTTAAGGATTATTTCAACTAAAGCCCTTCCATTATATGAATTGCTAAAAAAAATCTTTCCGCCCATATTTTCAATTAAATTTTTTGAAATAAAAATTCCAAGACCCATACCTTTTTCATTTTTTGAAATGTATGGTTCTCCAATTTTATCTAAAATTTCTTTAGGAAAATTATTACCATCATTAGAAATATTAATAACTATTTCGTTATCTAAATAATTTATATTTATTTGAATATTTTTTTTGGAATAATTTATAGAATTTTGTATAATATTTCCAAGTGCATACATAATTTCATCTGTAAATATAATTTCTGGCTCATCTTTTGAAAATTCCTTTTGTAAATTAAGAATTTTTTCATTGTTACTATTGAACTTATCAAAATTAATTTTAATTAGATCACTGATTTTAACCTTTTGTAGAAAATTATCTTTTAATTTTAAAGGATTTTTTGATAATCTTAATAATATCTCTCTACATCTTTCAGCTTGAGACTTAAGTAATTCTATATCTTTTAAAATTGTTTTTTCTTCATTGATTTGTTTTTCTTTTAATAAATCATTTACAATTAAAAAAATTGTATTTAATGGAGTACTTAACTCGTGCACAGCTGCTGCACTTAATGATCCTACCTCAGTGATTTTTTTCTGATTCAATATCTGCATTTGAGATGCAGCTAGTGCACTTGAAATTTTTCTTGAGGAACTTGCAAACAAATAAGCATAAATTGCAATAAATATAATTGTTATTATTAAAGATGTAATTAATCCTAAATTATATATTGCCGGTAACATTAAATTTTGAATGAAGTTCAAAGGAAGATAGTAAAAATTTAATAAAATAATTATTACTATTGAAAATAAGGAAAGAATTATTGTTAAAAAAGCTGGAAGGTAAGAAGCCGAAATAATCACAGGAGCTATGATTAAGATAGAAAAAGGATTCATAATGCCTCCAGTAAAAAACAAAAGTAGACCTAGTTGAGCAGTATCAAACAATAAAAATAAAAAGGCATTTATATTTGAAACATTTCTTGTTTTTTTTTCAATAAAATATGAAAATAAATTTACGCAAACTGAAATAAAAATTATTATTAATGATTCAATAAGTGGTATATCAATTTTTAAATATATATTTACAAAAAAGACTGTAATTAATTGACCAAAAATTGCTATCCATCTTATTTTTATTAAATTTCCTAATACGATAGTATTCATTTAGAAATTAGATATCTAAATTTACAACTTTTAAGGAATTCTCTGCAATAAAATTTTTTCTTCCTTCAGTTAAATCCCCCATTAAATCATCGAATATTTTGTTAGCTTGATCAATTTCTTTAATTTTAACCATTAAAAGTGATCTTTCATTTCTATCTAGTGTTGTTTCCCATAATTGATCTGGGTTCATTTCACCAAGTCCTTTATATCTATTAATTTGGATACCAGATTTACCAATTTCTAAAATTCTATCAATTAAATCTATTGGGCCATGAATATCATAATTATTTGACTTACCTTTTAAAATACCTGCTCTAGCATTTTCTTTTTCTAAAATATAAAAATTATCCATTAATCTATCTCTCATTAAGTCAAGTTGTTTGGCCTCTGGTGTAACTATAAAACTTTGATCAATGATGTATTTTTCAGTAAAACCTCTTAAGGTTCTGGAAATTTCAAGTTTTTCTGAAAAATATTTTACTTCCCATTTCTTTTCTGAAAATGAAGATATAGCATTTAGTCTTAGCTCTAATAATCTAGCTATTTCAGGACCAATTTTATTATCTTTTAAATTGTCTTCGTTTAAACCTTTCACAATTGCTGTATGCTCAATAATTGTTGGATTGTCTAATCTTCTTAATAAAGGTATAATTAACTCTTTTGCTTTTTTGGATAATTTTATAAGTTCTTTTAAATCCTCTCCAGCAATTTGTGATAATTCATTTTTGTTTAATGGTTTCAGTAATAGTAAATCTTTTAAACCTTCTTGTATCAAATACTCATCCATATCTTCATTATTTTTTTTGTACACAGTCGAGTTACCTTTTTTAATTCTATAAAGAGGTGGCTGAGCTATATAGAGTCTTCCTTGATCAATCATTGGTTTCATATGTCTATAAAAGAAAGTTAGTAATAAAGTTCTTATATGACTGCCATCAACATCTGCGTCAGTCATAATTATAATTTTATGATATCTCATTTTATCAATATCAAATTTTCCTTCAAGTTTATCAACTTCATCATTACCTGAAGGATTGCCTACTCCAGCACCTATTGCAGTAATTAAAACACCTATTTCATTACTTGTTAATATTTGTTTCTTATTTGCTCTTTCTACATTCAGTATTTTGCCTCGAAGAGGAAGTATTGCCTGGTTTTTTCTATCTCTACCTTGTTTTGCAGATCCTCCTGCAGAGTCACCTTCGACTATAAAAAGTTCGGATAATTCTGGATTTTTTTCTTGGCAATCAGCAAGTTTACCCGGTAAAGATGAATTTTCGAGACCTGTTTTTCTTCTAGTCAGCTCTCTTGCTTTTCTTGCAGCCTCTCTTGCATTAGAAGCTTCTACAATTTTATCTATAATTTTTTTAATTTCATTAGGATTTTCTTCTATCCATTGCTCAATTTTATATAATGTCAAAGACTCAACTACTGGTCTTACTTCAGAAGAAACAAGTTTATCTTTTGTTTGACTAGAAAATTTTGGATCAGGTAGTTTTACTGAAATAATTGAAGTTAGCCCCTCTCTAGCATCATCGCCTGTTATATTTCCTGCATTTTTTACATTCTTATTAATATAATTTACTATAGATCGTGTTAGAGCTCCTCTAAATCCTGCCAAATGTGTTCCGCCATCTCTTTGCACTATGTTGTTAGTAAAACAAATTGAATTTTCGTGATAACTATCAGTCCACTGCAATGCACACTCTACATTAATTTCATTTTTTTTAGAATTAAAGAAAATAGGTTCTTTATTTATTAAATTTTTGCCATCATTTATGAAATTTACATATTCCTTGATCCCACCATCATATTTAAATTCGATAAGATTTTCTTTTGATGATCTTTTATCAATTAATATTATTTTTACACCAGTATTTAAAAATGCAAGCTCTCTTAATCTCTTTTCAATAGTTGTAAAATTAAATTCAATTTTATTAAAAATTTTAGTCGAAGGAAGAAAAGAAATTTTTGTGCCAGTATAAAATTTATTATTAGTTTTTTCAGAGTCTCCAACCACTTTAAGAGGAACCATAACATTACCATTTTGAAATTCCATGTTATGAATCTTTCCATCTCTGTCAATTTGTAATGATAACTTCTCAGATAAAGCGTTCACTACCGATACACCTACGCCATGTAATCCCCCTGATACTTTATAACTATTTTGATCAAACTTTCCTCCTGCATGTAACTCTGTCATTATTAATTCGGCTGCTGGTATTTTTTCAGTTTTATGAATATCAACAGGAATACCTCTTCCATCATCTACAACTGTCACTGTTCCATCTTCATTGAGAATTACTTGTATTTCTTGACAGTAACCTGCCAAGGCTTCATCTATAGAGTTGTCAACAACCTCATATATCATTTGGTGCAAACCTGAACCATCATCTGTGTCACCAATATACATACCCGGTCTTTTTCTAACAGCTTCCAAACCTTTAAGTACTTTTATTGAATCAGATGAATACATTTTTAAATACTTATATTATAAAAGTTACTATTTGTTGATATAAAAGAGAATAAAGTTTCATCAGTTCCTGTCATAAATACCTGAATATTAAATATTCTACATAAATCTAAAAGTATTTTTCTATTTTGGTCGTCTAAATGAGAACAAACTTCATCTAGTAACAAAATAGGTTTTATCTTTTTTTCAGAAATCAAATAATTGGATTGCGACAACAGCAGTAATAAAACTAATGTTTTCTGTTGACCAGTAGATAATTGATCTGCAAAAAATTTATTATTTATCTTAAAAATAAAATCTGATCTGTGTGGTCCATATTTTGTGCCTCCAAATTTTTTATCGAATTCACGATTTTTTTTTAGTTCAGAAGCATACTTATCAATATCTAGTTTTTTTTCATAAAAATTATCATCAAGAAAGATATCTACTTCAAAAGAATATTCATTTTTACTATTTAATATTTTTAAATTTTTAGAAAGAATATTAATTTGATCATTTCTTAAATTATAAATATTTATTCCATACTCAGCTATGTTTCTCTCAATATTTTCTATCCAATCTAAATCATAATTATTTAATTTTAATATTGAGCTCCTTTCTAATATATTTTTTTTATAAATATTTACTGTTTTGTTATAGTTTTTTATGTAAGAAAAAATAAATTTATCTATAAAATTTCTTCTATATGAAGGTGTCAAAAGAAATAATCTCTCCATTTCAGGTAAAAAATATAAAAATGATAAAATACTGTTTATATTTTTTATACTATGTAATGAAGAGTCACCATTAACACTTAAAATCTTTTTATATTTTCCGTTATTATTTTTTAATGTAGTTTTTAGTTCATAATTATTTGAATTACTTTCAAGGTTTCCAAAAATCGAAAAGTTTAATTTATTAGATTTAATTAAATTATTAATTTTTTCATTTCTAATACCTGTGCCTTTTGTAAATAATGATATTCCTTCAAGAATATTTGTTTTACCTGAACCGTTTATCCCATAAAAAATATTGCAGTTATTACTGAAATCTAAATTAAAATGAGAAAAGTTTCTGAAATTTTTAAATTCAATATTGTTTAAATAACCCAAATTAAACTATACCCTCATTGGCATTAATACGTATATCAAATTTGGTTTAGATTTTTCTGATATAGTTATTGGTGAAGAATTATCTTTTAAGTTAATAAATATATTATCATCCTCTAAATTATTAATTATATCCATTACGTATTTAGAATTAAAACCAATTTCGATGTTTTTGCCATTGTAATTAGCATCTAAATCTTCAGTAGCTGTACTATTTTCATTATTTACAGTATTTAAATTTATTATATTTTCTAAAATATTGAATTTAATTACAGGAGATTTTTCATTTGCTATAGTGCTCACTCGATCAACGGCAGATAGTAAATTTATTCTATTTATTTCTAAAACACTGTCATTATTGTCAGGAATGACTCTTTTATAATCTGGAAAATTTCCATCTATCAATTTTGAAGTTAAAATTAAATTATTAATATAAAAAACTATACGGCTTGAACTTATATTAATTTCTATTTTTTCATTAATTTCAGATAATAGTTTTGATAGCTCAAAAATTGTTTTTTTTGGTATAATCACACCTGGTATTAAATCATTTTTATCATCAAGTTCATGACTAAATTTAGCAAGACGATGACCATCTGTTCCAACTAATGTTATATAATTTTTTTCATTTTCACTGGAAACATTAAAATAAATTCCATTTAAAAAATATCTTGTTTCTTCGTTAGATATTGCAAATTTGGTTTTATCAATTAATTTGTAAAATATATTTGATTGTATTGATATATTATTACCTTGAATTTCTTGGTCAATAATCGGAAAATCTTCTTTGGGAAGACAGGCTAGAGAAAAACGAGAGCCGTTTGAGCGCACTGTTAGAAGTTTTCCATCATTTGAAATAACTTCAATTTCTGAGTCTTCATGTAACTTTCTAATTATATCATAAAACATTTGAGCATTGATTGTTGTAGAACCTTTTTCTATTACATCACATGATATTTTTTCAATGATTGATATATCCATATCTGTAGATGATAGAATTAAATTATTATTATCGGCTTCAATTAAAATATTTGATAGAATTGGAAGCGAATTTTTTTTATCAACTATTCCTTGAATATGAGATAAGCTTTTATGAATATTAGTTTTTTTAATTAAAAACTTCATAAATCAAATATAAAAGAAATTGAATTAAGAATCTATAAGTCTTTTTAATAATTCTAAATCTTCATTAAAGTTTACGTCCTGAAGCTTTAATTCTTCTATTTTTTTAACGGCATGCATTACTGTTGTATGATCTCTGCCTCCAAACTTTCTACCTATTTCTGGGAGAGACCTAGAAGTTATAGATTTTGCTAAATACATTGCTATTTGACGAGGCCTTGCAACAGATCGCGATCTTCTTGGTGAATGCATATCAGTTAACCTAATATTAAAATGCTCTGCGACTTTTTTTTGTATTTCTTCAATAGTAATCTTTTTATTAGAAGATTTAAGTAAATCTTGAAGAACAAGCTGAGCGGTTTCAACAGAAATAGCAGTACCTACTAAAGTAGCATGAGCTACTAGCCTATTTAAAGCACCTTCCATCTCTCTAACATTGGATATAATTCTATGAGACAAAAACTCTAAAACTTTCGGGGGAATTTCAACTCCTCTTTTCTGAGCTTTTTCAATTAGTATCCCTAATCTTAATTCATACGTAGTTGGATGAATATCTGCAACAAGTCCACATCCTAACCTTGATTTAAGTCTTTCTTGAACACCATCTAGATCAGAAGGTGATTTATCAGCCGAGATAACGATTTGTTTATTTTGCTCAATCAAAGCATTAAAAGTATGAAAAAATTCTTCTTGAGTATTATCTTTTCCACTAATAAATTGAACATCATCAATCA
>MDTA01149709.1_pt1 | contig 11609 bp, 12 predicted proteins | sample 811151 | NCBI WGS metagenome assembly MDTA01 (sample SAMN05326648, study PRJNA326480) | marine metagenome | isolation source: seawater | place: Indian Ocean: South | collected 2010 | reverse complement strand
CATACTTAAAAATGTTGAAGAAACGATGGCTGGTATAACTAACAGAAAAGAAAAAGGATTAAAAATTCCTCCGGTCAAATAAAGAAGAGCGCTTAATTGTATCAAGTCAATCAATAGGAAAGGAGCTGCATAAAAATCTTTTAGTTGATTGATTTTGATCCCAAATTGAAGGTACAAATTTGTAGCAAGGCCCATCGAAATGATGAAATAACTTTCTATAATTGGGAAAGGTAGATTTAAGGTATAAAAAACTATACTAATTGCTAAAATTTGGCCAATAATAGCTATATACCTTAGGATTGTTAGTGTATTTTTATCTAAGCTTAAGTTCTCTTTTGTTCTGAAAAGAGTAGAAAAGTTCATTGTTTAATTAAATGTCTAAATTCACTACTTCTAAAGCATTATTGGTTATAAAATCCTTTCTAGGAGCAACTTCATCACCCATTAAAACCTTAATCATCTTTTGATCCTCTTTAGATCTGTCTTTAGTTCCTTTTGTATACTGCACTCTCAACATAGTTCTGTTATCAGGATTCAAAGTTGTTTCCCACAGTTCCTCAGGATTCATTTCGCCTAATCCTTTAAATCTCTGGATATAAAGTTTTTCTTTTTGTTCTTGTAAAAAAGCTTTGTATTGAGAAGATCCTTTTTTAATTTTTTTTCCATCTTTAACTGTTTGTAAAATATATTCCTCTAAAGCTTTCTCGTTTTTAATATAAACGCTTTTATTAGCTTTCGTAATTTTAAATAATGGGGGCTGAGCAAGATATATGTGGCCATTTTCTATGAGTTGATTAAAAGGAAAATTATTAAAAAATGTTAATAATAAAGTTCTTATATGAGATCCGTCCACATCTGCATCAGTCATAATTATAATTTTTTCGTATCTTAAATTTTCAATATTAAAATCTTTTGATCCAGTTCCTAAAGCATTAATTAAAGTTACTATTTCACTTGATGACATCATTTTTGAGAGAGCCTTTGTTGATTGATCTTCTCCATTATTTTTACCATTTACATAAGTATTTAAAATTTTTCCTCTTAAAGGAAGAACCGCTTGAAACTCTCTTACTCGTCCTTGTTTTGCTGAACCACCGGCAGAATCACCCTCAACGATAAATAATTCAGTACCTTCTCTTTTTTGTATTTGGCAATCTGCTAATTTACCGGGCAGTCCAGACAATTCGAAAGTACCTTTACGTCTAACACTATCTCTCGCCTTTCTTGCAACCTCTCTTGCCATAGCAGCTTGAGTAATTTTTTCAATTACTGTTCTGGCAACTGCTGGGTTTTGATCAAACCAAGTAGATACTTTTTCACTTATAATATGTTCTACAATATTTCTTATTTCTGAAGAGACGAGCTTATCTTTTGTTTGTGAAGAAAATTTAGGATCCGGCATTTTAATTGAAAGTACCGCAGTTAACCCTTCTTTAATATCCTCTCCTGATAGATTAATTTTATTTTTTTTGTTGCTTCGATCAGCAGAATATTTATTAATTACTCGAGTAAGTGCACTTCTAAAACCCAATAAATGCGTGCCTCCATCTTTCTGAGGTATATTATTAGTGAAAGGTAACACTTCTTCGGAATAGCCAGCATTCCACTCAAATGAACACTCTACGATAACATTATTTTTTGTTGAAGACACATAGATAGGTTTTTTAAAGATTTCTTTCTCGTTTTTATTTACTAATATTGGTTTTTTAGTATTAATATGTTTAACAAATTCTGTAATTCCACCATCATATTTGTGAACAAATTCTTTTTCTTTTTTAAAAGTTTTATCAATAAGTGAGATGGAAACACCTTTATTTAGAAAAGCAAGCTCCCTAATTCTTTTTTCTAGTACAGATGAACTAAATTTTGTTGAAGAAAAAATTTCTTTCGAAGGCAAAAAATTAATTTTTGTTCCCTTTTTTTTCGTTTTACCAATTTTTTTTAAAGGTTTGATTGAATTACCATTTTTAAATTCAATCTGGTATTCATCTCCATCTCTATAGATATTAAGTATTAGTTTTTCAGATAATGCATTTACTACAGATACTCCGACTCCATGAAGACCACCTGAAACTTTGTAAGAGTCATGATCAAATTTACCTCCAGCATGCAACTGTGTCATTATAACTTCTGCGGCCGACATTTTTTCACCTTTATGAGTATCTACAGGGATACCTCTTCCATCATCTTCAACTGTTATTGTGCTATCTGAATTAATTGAAACAATTATATTTTTACAATACCCAGCTAATGCTTCATCAATAGAATTATCTACAACTTCAAAAACCATGTGGTGAAGACCTGATCCATCATCAGTATCTCCAATGTACATTCCTGGTCTTTTTCTTACTGCATCAAGACCTTTTAAGACTTTAATGGAATCAGCTCCATAAGAATTTTTATTATTTAATTGAGAGTTTTTAGACATTATATTTTTGAAAAATTTTACTAATTATATCATTATTTTTAGTTAATATAAAACCATCCGGCGTTAAACTGACCTAGAATTATTATTTATCAACGATTATAGATCGAAAATTAAAAAAAATGTTAAAAATGAAAAAATCAAATTTTCATTGGCATAATAACGTAATAACTATTTTTATCAGCGATATCTTCTATTAAAACTGGTGAAGTTGAGTCCAAAAGATTCAGTTTTAATTTTTCACTTTCTATTTCATTTGCAATATCAACCAAATATTTTGAATTAAAACTAATGTTGAGACTTTCTGAATTAAATTCAGCTTTTATTTTTTCATTTCCCTCTCCAGAATTCGCGCTGTTAACTGATAATTGAACATTATCTCTATTTATTTGAAGCTTAACGCCCTCTTTTCTATCTAGTGATACACTTGCTACTCTCTCAATGGAATTTATAAACTCTTTAGTTTTAACTGATAAACATTTATCATTTTTAATTGGTACAACTTTTTTATAATCCGGAAACTTACCATCAATTACTTTTGAAATAAGCTTAGTATTTCCAAGGCTAAACTTTACTTTATTTTCAGAAATCTGCATTGTTAAATTTTCTTCAGACTCAGATAATAAAGAGCAAAGTTGAAAAGTTGTTTTTCTTGGTAAAATAAAAGAATTAAAATCTTTCAAATTGTTATTTTCTACACTACTTGAGGATAGTCTGTGACTATCTGTTGCTACTCCAGTTAAAAAATTTCTTCCATTTGCTTCTGTTAGATGAAAGAAAATTCCGTTTAAATAATGTCTAGTATCATCATTTGAGACAGAAATTTTTGTCTTATTTAATAATTTTAGAAAGTTACTGCCAATTAGGCTAATTTCGTTTCCTTCAAATTCATCTGAAAAAGTAGGAAAATTGTCAGTAGGTAAGCAATTTAATATAAAATCTGAATTTTCACTTTTTAGGTTAAGTTTATTTTGGGATTTAAGATCAAAATTAATCGCTGCATTAGAAGATATTTTTCTTAGAATGTCATAAAGAATGGCTGCAGATGTGGTTGTGCTCCCTTCATTAATAATTTTTACTTCATTGATCTCATCATAAAAAATTATATCTAAATCTGTTGCAACAATTTTTAATTTTTTATCTTTAAGTTGTAATAAAACATTAGAAAGAATGGGAAGTGTATTTTTTTTTTCTACAATACCTTGAACGAAATTTAGGGATTTTAATAAAATATCTCTTTTTACTTCAAATTGCATTTAACTATTGCTCTAATAAAAGACTCTTAATCTGATTTATATTTTTCTTCATTTCGTCGTCTTGCTCAGATAATCTCGTAATTGTCTTTACTGCATGAATAACTGTTGTGTGGTCTCTGTTAGCAAATCTTCTTCCAATTTCGGGTAAAGAGCGTGTTGTCATTTTTTTTGCAAGGTACATTGCAATTTGTCTAGGCCTTGCCAAAGGTCTTGACCTACGTTGAGATAACATCTCGCTTAGTGCAATATTAAAGTAGTTTGAAACAACATTTTGTATTTTATCTACTGTGATTACTCTTGTTTGATTAAAGACATCTTTTAAAATATTTTTGCAATCAGCAATCGTTAATTCTTTATTATGCACTCTATGAAATGCTATCACTCTATTTAAAATTCCAATTAACTCTCTTATATTAGTTTTACTTTCGGTGGCAATGAAGTTTATGACTTCATGACTTAAATGTATATTTTCTTTAAACTGAAATTGAATTTCCTCCATTTTTTTCTTAATTATTTTTGTTTTTAATTCTAAGTCTGGTACATCTATATCAACCACTAAACCACCAGATAATCTTGACTTTAATCTCTCTTGAACTCTTTCAAGTTTTGATGGTGCTCTATCTGATGAAATCACTATTTGTGATCCTTTGTCCATTAAGCTATTAAATGTATGGAAAAACTCCTCTTGGAGACTTTCTTTTCCCCCTATAAATTGAATATCATCTATGATGAAAATTGAAGATTTTCTAAAAAAATCTTTGAAGTTAACCATATCATTTTTTTTTATTGATTTAATGAAATGATACATAAACCTCTCTGCTGAAATAAACATAACGTTATTTTCATTTTGAAGTTCTAAACCAATAGCGTTCAGCAAATGAGTTTTTCCTAATCCTACTCCTCCACATATATACAGGGGATTATAACGAGTAACATTTTCACAAATTTTTTTGGAGTAAGATAATGCAATGTCATTACTTTTACCCTCGATAAAATTATTAAAATTGAGATTAGGATTTAGCCTATTATAATTTAAAATTGAGTCTTTTATTTCAGTGACTTTATTAAGTTCGTCAATTTGTAGAATTTCTTGATTTTGCTTATTCTCCTCAATGATTTTGAACTCAATTCTATTGAGGCTAAGTTTAAAATTTTTAACTTGTTCTAGAATTTTATCTAAATATCTTGAGACAATCCAATCTCTAAAAAATCTGGTAGGTACACCTAGTATTAAATAATCGTTGTATTCTTTTACTAAAGATATTTTTTGAAGCCAACTATTATAAATTTCACTACCGAAAGTTTTTTTAAAAGCAGCTTGAATTTCTGACCAATCTAAAGTTTTTTCTTCTTCTGAAATATATATTTTTTGATTTGTAATATTTTTTTCCATTTGGATAATTTTAATGAGATTTCTATAAACTCTCATTTTAAAATTTTTTCAAGAAATTTTTTGATACAACCTAAAAAAAAATGGACTCCGGTTGTATGTTTAACGTTCAGATAGAATTAAAAAAAAAAATTAATCATTAAAAATAATTACAACTTTTAAAAGAAACTATATTTTGAAAAAAAAAACTACATTTAGTTTATTTTTTAAAATGACAACTTGAAATTGATAAATTTCAAGTTTAAATTTTTTTAGAGATCCTAGAAATTTTTCTTGCGGCAGTTTTTTTGCTTAAAACTCCAGATTTAGCAACCTGCATTAGAATTGATTGGAATTTAGAGAAATATTTTTTTGCTTCTGCTTTTTTTTTTGTTTTAATAAGAGTTTCCATGTGCTTTACAGCATTTTTGTACTTACTTTTTCTTATTCTATTTACTTGAGTTTGATGTTTTACTCTTCTTACTCTTCTAATGGCAGATTTTGTGTTAGGCATTTTTTTTAAATTATATATATGTAGGTATTCTATCGGTCAACTTTATTATTTTTGACAACTTCTACAAACAAAAGACGCTCGATTTGAAATTACTCTTCTTATAACTTTACTATTGCAATCTGCATTAGAACACTTTTCACCTTTTCTTCCATAAATTTTAAAATGTTGCTGAAAAATACCTTTTTTTCCATCATCACTAGAAAAATCCTTAATAGAGGAGCCTCCAAGCTTTATTGAATTTTTCAATATTTTTTTTATGTTATATATGATTTTTTTTACCTCAAAATTATTTAGTTTGTGAACTTTTCGTATTGGACTAATACCGCTTAAAAAAAGAACTTCATTTACATAAATGTTGCCTAGCCCTGCGATACACCTTTGATCCATTAAAATGTCTTTTATTGATCTATTTCTATTTTTAAAATATCTCTGTAAATAATCAGAATTGAATTTCTTTCCAAGAGGTTCGGGTCCTAAATTTTTAATATGTGAATTCTTATTTAACTTTTTAGCAGAAAAAATTTTTATAAAACCAAATTTTCTAATATCGTTATAAATAAGTTTTTGCTTATTAGCGAAAAAAAATATTATTCTATTGTGTTTTTCATCTTTTGCTTCATTCAAGGAATAATAAAAACTTGTCTTATATTTTTGATTTTTTTTATTTATAAAAAAAAATTTTCCTGTCATCCCTAAATGGACAAGCATAATTTTATTTTTACCTATTTTAAAAATTAAATACTTAGATCTTCTCTTTATGTTTTTAATTCGTTTTCCAACTAATTTTGATAATTCATCTCTATTAACCTTATATCTCAAATTTTCATCATTGATTTTTACCTTTTTAATTATTAAATTTTGTATTTTCTTACTTAAGGACCTTTTAACAACTTCAACTTCTGGTAATTCTGGCATATAGTTCTAATTTAATGAAAAATACTATTCAAAATAAAACTAGGTTAGTCAATTCTGTATTTTCTAAAGTATATAAAAAATATGATTTAATGAATGATATTATGTCGCTAGGTATTCATCGATCTTGGAAAAGTAAATTTATTGATTGGATGAACCCTCAGCCAAATAGTAAATTAATTGATGTGGCCTCAGGAACCGGGGACATAGCGAGACTTTTTTTAGAAAGGAATGATCTCGGAAATGTCACTTGTGTTGAGCCTAATAGAGAAATGTTAAAAAAAGGCCAAAAGAAACTAAATAGATTCAATTCAATTAATTGGATAAATGCAAAAGCAGAAAAGATACCTGTCAAGGATGAAATTTTTGATTATTATACAATAAGTTTTGGAATAAGAAATGTATCAGATATTAATGCATCACTAAAAGAAGCTCACAGAGTATTAAAACCTGGAGGTCGATTTATGTGCTTAGAATTCTCAAAAATAAATAATGAAATTTTAAACTTCTTTTATAAAAAGTATTCAAAAACTATTCCTTATATAGGTAAAATAGTCGTAGGTTCTGAAGAACCTTACAAATATCTTATAAATAGTATAGACAAATTTTATAATCAAAAGGAGCTAGTAGATTTAATTAAAAAAAATGGTTTTACAAACGTAGAATATAGAAATATCTCTGGGGGTATTTCTGCAATTCATTCGGGTTGGAAAATTTAAAATGTTAAAAAGAGTTTTTAAATTATTTCAGATAGCTAGAAAATTATCAAACTCAGGTGCAATAGATACAATTAATGAAATACATACTTTACCAAATACAATAAATTTATTTTTTAATTTTATTTCTTTCGGAAATAATTCAAAACATTTAGATAAAAGCAAAACACCAGGTGAAAAACTTTGTATTGCCCTGCAAGGAATGGGTACAACTTTTATAAAATTAGGTCAATTTCTAGCCACAAGACCAGATATTATTGGAGAACAATTAGCAAATGATTTAGAAAAACTTCAAGATAAGGTTCCTGCTTTTGATCTTTACGAGGCAAAAAAAATTATAAAAAAAGAAATTGGCGAAAACTATTTTAAAAATATTAAAGAAATTAGTAATCCAATAGCTGCGGCCTCAATCGCACAAGTTCATTTAGCAAAAATTCAAATAAATGATAAAGAAAAGCAAGTAGCTATAAAAATTTTAAGACCAGATATCGAAAAATTATTTAATGAGGAGTTAGATGCTTTAATGCTATTTGCTTATATCGTTGAAAATACTTTTACTAAGGCCAAACGTCTTAAACTGATTGAAGTTGTTCATCTTTTAAGAGAGATTACAAATATAGAGATGGACTTAAGATTCGAAGCAGCAGCGGCAAATGAGCTCTATGAAAATACAAAAAATGATATTGGATTTAATGTTCCTAAAATATATTGGAACTATACAACAAAAAAAATTTTAACCTTGGATAAAGTTGATGGTGTCTCTATAAGAGAACATCAAAAATTAAGAGACTCAGGTGTAGATCTTAAAAAACTTGCAGAAAATTTAATACAGTTTTTTTTGAGACAAGCTGTAAGAGATGGCTTTTTTCATGGAGACATGCATCAAGGGAATTTATTTGTAGATAAATTAGGAAACATAATTCCAGTTGATTTTGGAATTATGGGTCGCTTAGATAAAAATAATAGGAAATTTTTAGCTGAAATATTATACGGTTTTATTCAAAGAGATTACATAAAAGTTGCAGAAGTCCATTTTCAAGCAGGTCTTGTCCCGCCCGAAACATCTAAAGAAGAGTTTGCTCAAGCACTTAGATCAGTCGGTGAACCAATTTTTGGTCAAACAATAAAAGATATATCGGGTGGAAATTTACTTGCACAATTATTTGAAATTACCGAAAAATTTAATATGGCCACACAACCACCTCTGCTTCTCTTACAAAAAACTATGGTTGTTGTTGAAGGAGTTGCAAGAAAGTTATACCCTGAAACAAATATATGGGAAGTGTCTAGACCAGTTCTCGAAAATTGGTTAAAGAATATAAAAGGCCCTAAATCTACTATTGATACTGCTTTAAATACCTCATCTGAAATACTTAAAAGAATACCTGACTTACCTAAGTTTATGGATAGGGCTGATTATGCTTTAAAACTTATGGCAGAGGGAAAATTAAATTTAGCGATTGGAACAAATAAAAATTTAGAAATTGAACAAATGAAACTTAGGAATTTCAGAAATAATATATTAATTAGTTTTTTTGGTATTGTAATTGTCTTTTTATTAGTATTTTAATTAATTATGAGCATTGAAAATAAAAAAATACTTATCATAATTGGTGGTGGTATTTCTGCATATAAATCCTTAGATCTGATAAGATTATTAAAAAAAAATAACAATGAAGTAAAGACGATTTTAACTAAAAGTGGTAAAGAGTTTGTTACACCTTTGTCAATTACAACATTAACAAATAGCAAAACTTTTGAGGATTTATTCGATAAAAATTCTGAAGCTGAGATAGATCATATATCTTTATCCAGATGGGCAGACCTGATTATTGTGATGCCAACTACAGCAAATTTTATGACTAAATTATGTTTGGGTAAATCAGACGACCTCGCATCAACTGTTATTTTAGCCTCGAATAAAGATATTTTATTAGTACCTGCTATGAATGTTAGAATGTGGATACATAAAGCGACACAAAATAACGTTAAAATTTTACAGGACTATGGATATTTATTTATTGGACCGGTAAGTGGAGAAATGGCTTGCGGAGAATACGGGGAAGGTAAAATGTCAAGCCCTAGACAAGTATACTCATTCATTAAAAATTATTTTGATAAAAGAAATTTAATCAAAAAAAGGAATTTAAAAGCTTTAGTTACCACAGGACCTACTAGAGAATATATTGATCCAGTGAGATATATTTCAAATGACTCTAGTGGAAAGCAAGGCTATGAAATCTCATTAGCCCTTAACAAGTTAGGATTTCAAACAACAGTAGTCACTGGGCCTACAAATTTAACTTATAGAAGCGGTATTAAAATCAAAAAAATAATTACAGCAGATGAAATGTTTAATGAAGTAAAAAAGAGTTTACCAGTAGATGTCGCAGTATGCGTTGCTGCTGTGACTGATTTTAAACCTATTAAAAAAAGTAAAAATAAACTAAAAAAGGATCAAAGTAATTTTAGATCAATTTCAATTAAAAAAAATCCGGATATAGTTGAATATTTAGGTAAAAATAATAAATATAGACCTAAAATAGTTGTAGGATTTTCCGCAGAGACAGAAAATCTAAGCAAAAATTCAATTACTAAGATGAGACAAAAAAATTGTGATTTAATGGTTGCAAATGATGTTTCAAAAAAAGGTATTGGATTTAATTCAGATTATAACAAGGTTTTGATCATCGATAATAATGGAAATGTAAAATCAATTAAAAAAAATAAAAAAAGTTTTGTGGCTAATAAAATTGCAGAGATAATTTTAGATAAACTTTTATTAAATGACAGAAATTTTAATTAAGAGATTATCAAAAAAAGTAAATTTATATAAATACGAAACTGATAATTCCTCAGTAATTTATACTACTGAAATTGTTAAAAAATATGCCACTATTTATCAATGAATTTAAATTTTGAATATTTAAAAAGATTTGAAAAACAAATAATTTTAAAAAAAGTCGGTATAAACGGACAAAAAAAGATTATTAATTCAAAAGTTTTAATAATTGGAATGGGTGGCCTTGGATGCCCATTATTAACTTATCTTGCAGCCTCAGGAGTTGGAACTATAGGAATTATAGACTTTGATAAAGTTGAATTGAGTAATTTGAATAGACAAACACTTTTTAACTCAAAAGATTTAGATAAATTTAAAGTCTATCAAGCTAAGGATAAAATTATTAAATTAAACAAAAAAATTAAAATTTTAGCTTTCAGAAAAAGAGTTACAAAAAAGAATTTGAAAAGTTTTCTTAAAAACTTTGATATTATTTGTGATGGAACTGATAACTTTGAGACGCGTTATATAATAAATGATCAATGCAAAAAAAGTAAAAAACTTTTAATTTCTGCTGCAATTAGCAAATTTGAAGGACATTTATTTAAATTTAATTTTAAAAAAAAAGGGCCTTGTTATCGCTGTTTTATGCCAGAAAAACCTCAAAATGAAAATAATTGCCAATCTGAGGGTATTTTTTCTCCAGTTGCTGGTATTTTAGGCACACTTCAAGCAAATGAGGTTTTAAAAGCTATTTTAAATTTTAAAAATAATTCTAACTATCAAATGATGATATTTGACTCTATTGAGACTAAATTTAGAAATATAAAATTAACTTGTAATCCAAATTGCAAAAATAGATGCACAAAATATTAATTCATATTTTTTTTTTATTGTTAACATTTGAAAATATATTAGCAGAGGAGTATTTTCTAACTTTAAGAAATAATGAAGCTAATTTGAGACAAGGACCCTCTTTCGAGTACCCTATCAAACTTTTTTATAAAAAAAGATTTTTACCTGTTTTGATTCAAGATAAATTTGAAAATTTCAGAAAAATAAGAGATCATGAAAACAATACTGGTTGGGTTCATATCTCACAACTATCAAAAAAAAAAGCAGCTATCACAATTTATGATGACCAATTAATTTTCAATAAACCATCAATTTATTCCAAACCTTATGCAATCCTTAAAAAAGGTAGATTATGTAGGGTTTATAAATGTAAAGAAGAATGGTGTAAGATAAGTGTAGATAAATACAAAGGTTGGGTTAAAAAAGATATTTTATGGGGACTATTATAAACTATTTCTTGTACTTAGCTGTCCAGACTTTATCTAGAACGAAATACCAAACTGCATTAGCTAATGGTTCTACAATTGCGTCAGTAAGAGCAACCATAAAAGATACTTCTGCTATTAACATCAAAACTGTTATAGCAATCGCAAAATGACCAATTGTATAAATTATTGTTCTTAATATAGAACCTTTATTATTCTCGTATATAGTTTTAGTGGCTGAAAAGATACCGTGAGTAAATTCTGTCATTTAGTTAAAAGGATTTTCTAATACACAAGCTACTAAGTGAATTCTATTTTGTTCCCCTCCGTTAAAAAAATTATGATATTTAGTATT
>MDTA01192903.1_pt1 | contig 11610 bp, 10 predicted proteins | sample 811151 | NCBI WGS metagenome assembly MDTA01 (sample SAMN05326648, study PRJNA326480) | marine metagenome | isolation source: seawater | place: Indian Ocean: South | collected 2010 | reverse complement strand
TCTTTGTTAATTTGATCAGCTAATCTGCAACTAAATTGAAGACTAGCAAATGTTGGATTAGGATGTTTTCCAAAGACGTGATCTGATCTATCAAAAAAATGTAAATTTTCTGTTAAATGTAATTTAAGATTTTTATCTAAAACTGACAATTTGTAATAATTCCACATAATGGTTCCTCCAATATAATTTTGTTCTCCACTATCTGTCATAACATCTTTCTTATTAAGTAAAAAATTTAAATCATTTTTCACAAAAAAATAATTTAATTAATTGATTAAATGATATATTAAATCTTTCTATTTCCAACTACTTAATTATGAATTTAAGTCTAATTATTCCAACTTATAATGAGCATGAAAATATAAAAGAATTAATCGATAAAATTAAAATTAATTTATCTCAAAAAGACATAAATTATAAAATTTTCATAATTGATGATTCATCAACAAAAAAAACTTTTGATAAATTAAAAGATGATATTAATAATATTGATTATTTATTTAGAGGAAAAAAACTAGGCAGGGGTTCAGCTGTTTTAGAAGGAATTAAATTAGCTCTTAAATCAAAGTATACAGATACTATTATTGAAATGGATGCAGATCTATCTCATGATCCTAACGAAATTTTTTTAAATCTAAAGATATTTAAAGAGCAAGATTGTGACTTATTAATAGCAAGTAGATATTTAAGTAAAAGTAAAATTGTAAATTGGCCAATATCGAGAATTGTTTTATCTTTTATAGCAAACAAACTTGCAAAATTTTTTTTGAAGATACCAGTTTCAGATTATACTAATGGGTTTAGATTTTATTCAAAAAATGCTGCAGAACATGTCGTTTTAAACTGTGGAAAGATTGGTGATGGTTTTATAGTTTTATCTGAAATATTACTAGCATTACATTTGAATAAATTTAAAATTGCTGAAACAAGTACGATTTTTAGAAATCGAATAAGAGGTGATTCATCTGTAAATTTCAAATTAGTTATAAAATCTCTGATCGGTCTTCATAAATTATATTTAATAAAAAATAAAAAAAATGTTTCCAATAATAAATAAAAATTTACTAATTTTAATCATTTCTTATTTGAGTTTAATAATTGGTTTTTACTTTCAGGAAAATTTTGCTGGTGGAGCAAAGCAAGATTATGAATTATTACAAGTAAGCTTAATTAATGATGGTTTTAATAAAGGAATTTTAAATTTTTTATTTAATTATTATCCAACTTTATCACTTAGTCACTCACCTTTATATTACATTCTTATTAATTATTTACAAAGTTTGTTTGGCAATTTTTATACTAGATTAATAATACTACATATTTTTTTATTACTTCCTTTTTTTTTCTTAAAAACTTTAAATTTCAAATTTAAAAAAAATGATTTGTTTTTAATTTCAATTGTGTTTTTTTTCTTATCTGCGAATTATAGATCATTGGCAATTTGGTCTGGAAGAGAAATAATAGTAATTTTATTTTTAATATTATCAATTTTTTATTATTTGAAATTTTTAAATAAAAAAAAACTAAAAAATATTTATATTTCTTTTTCGTTATTAATTATTTCTAGCTATTTTTCTCCTGAAGTTGGAATAATTTCATTAATATATCTTTATGAAATATTTCAAATAATAGATAAAAAAAAAATTTTATTCATTATTATCTTTAATCTTTTAGCTTCAATTCCTTTTATATTGTACCTTAAATTATATTTAAGTTTTGAACATCAATTTACAAATAATATTCACAAAAATTTAATTTATAATATTCCTTATTTTTTTAGTTCTATTGTTATTTATACAATTCCATTTATTCTAATAAGACTAAAAGAATATTTTAAATTTATTCTAAGCAAATTTTATATTTTGTTTTTCTTTTTTATTTTTTTTTATTTTTTAAATTTAGGCGTAAATTTGAATATTGGAGGTGGAGGTATTTATGTAGTACTTAAAAAAATAAATCTTGAAGAAAGTTTATTTGTTTTTTCGAGTATTGGTTTTTTTAATTTAATTTTTCTTTTGGAAAAAAAAATTTATAATGTATTCATATTATTTATTTTTATACTTCAAACCTGTTTAAATTTTCATTTTTTTCAAAAATATTTAGATTTGTATTGGATTATATATTTTATGTTTTTTTTAAAAATGAATAATTTAAAATTATTTTTAGATAATAAAAACTTTACAACATTATTAGTTTTAGTTTACTGCACAATTTTTTTAGCAAATATAATAGTGCATTAGAAAAAAATTAATTATTTTGTAAACAATATATCAATATAATCTATGCCATTCTTTGCATAATATACTTTTAAAATCTGTCTCCATTTAAAATTAAAATTATAAAGAAAACTTATTATTTCTGAAGGATTATAAGTATTAATTTTTTGTAATCTAAGCTCAATTATTACATAATTAACTTTTTTAAGAATTCCTTTTGCTCCAAGTAGGACATCGAGCTCTCCTCCTTCACAATCAACTTTTAAAATCGTATTACTATTTATTTTTTCTTTATTCAAAATTATATCAAGTGGAACAAGGTCTACTTTTTTTCTTTTTTTGAAATGGAAATCTTCTCTTTTATAAAATGAGGATATTGGACCTGAAAGAAAAAAATATTTTTTTGATTTTTTTTTTCCTGCTGCAATTTTGAAGAGTTTACCATTATATTTTTTCAAAAATTTATTTTCTAAATAATCATAAAAAATAGGATTTGCTTCGATTAGATAATACTTAGCCTTAGGGAAATTTTTATATAAAAATTTAGTTCCATTCTCCACTCCAACATCAATAATATTCTCTACTCTTGATATATAATTTAAAAAATTCACATCCTTAGAGTAGAAAATTTTTAAATTAAAATATTTTAATATTTTTTGAATAAATTTAAATAACTTAAGTTTAGTATTAAAATTCATATATCGATATTTTCATAAGATGCCTTATAATAAATTCTTAAAATGATTTAATTTTTTTATTTGATTGTCATTCTTATTTTCATTAACTAGTTATAATTATTTCTTAAATCAAACAAATTATATACAGTAAATAAATAAAATTTTAAAATGTGTGGTTTCATTGGTTATATATCTCTAAAAAATTCAAATAAAATTGATGACTATTATAAAAAATTTAATTTTTATTTTAAAAAACAACAATTTAGAGGACCTGATTATAATGAAAAATTTTTTCTAAATAAAGATAATCATCAAATCTGTTTAGGTTTTAATAGACTGACAATCATTGATCAATCACAAAATGGAAATAAAATTTTTAGAAATGATCGGTATATTTTACTTTTTAACGGAGAAATTTATAACTTTCAAAAATTAAAATACAAATACTTTGGCTCAGATTTTTTTGAAAGCAAAACAGACACGGAATTACTTTTTAAATTTTTAATTAAATTTGGGTACTCTAGAATTAATGAACTTGAGGGGATGTTTGCTTTCGTATTAGTAGATTTAAAAAAAAAAGATATAATATTTTCTCGAGATTATACTGGAATTAAACCTCTTTATTATCACATAAACTCAGATGGAATTTTTTTTTCATCAGATGCATGGTTCACTTATAGTATTTCAGATAAAAAAATTGATCCATATTCTTGCAAATATTATTTTCAATTTGGTTTTACCCCTAAAGCTAATACCTTAATAAAAAAGGTTAAAAAAGTTTTACCAAGAAATATTTTAAAATATAATTACGATACACGTGATATAAATGAGATAGAATACTTTAAAATACCTTATAATAAAAATCATCATAGACTGGATACAAAAATTTTAGAAAATAATTTATCTGATACAATAGAAAAAAATCTTATAAGTGACACAAAAGTTGGTATATTTTTATCTGGTGGAATTGACTCAAGTATTATTGCTATCCTATCAAAAAAACTTGATATAAATATATCTGCATACACATCCTTTTTTACTCCTAGTGAAAAGTATTCTAAATTTAACTTGGATTACAATTTTGCAAAAAAATTATGTGATTATTTAAATATAAAACTACATAAGGTTAATATAAATACAGATGATCTAGATCAAAAAAAAGAACTAATTTCAGCTTTAAAGAAACTAGATGAGCCAATTGCAAATTTAAATTTTTTTAATTCTTTTCTTCAATCTAAAAAAGCTAAAGAGGATAATTGCAAAGTCATACTTACTGGTGATGGTGCTGATGAAATATTTGGAGGTTACGAAAGATACCAAAAATGCAACTTGGCTAACAAATTTAAATTTTTAAAATTAATTTTTCCAAAAATAAAAAGATTAAAAAATGTAAATTATAATCAACTACCAGAATTTTTTTATAATAATTTAAATATATCAAACGAAAATGAGTTATTTAATTCAAGTTTTCTAAGATCCATGATAAATACTAATAGTTTTAAATTCTTTGAAAATAATTTTAAAAATCAAATTGATTGTATAAATTTTTTTGATTTGTCTTATTGGATTACTGATGAGGCAAATTTTAAATTAGATAGATCAAGTATGCTTAATTCCATAGAGGCTAGAGTTCCATTTCAAGATAAAAATTTAATAAAAGATTATTTTTCAATTAGTTTTCAAGAAAAAGTTGATCTCTTTAATGTAAAAAAGCAATTAAAAAAGTTAGATTTTTTACCAAAATATATAAAAAATAGAAATAAAAGAGGTTGGTTTAGTCCAGAGTCAATATTTTTAAGAGATTACCTAAAAGATCTTTTTTATGAAACTTTTGAAGAAAGCAAAATTAATAATCAAAAAATATTTAATTATAAAAAAGTTTTAAATCTCTACAATTTGCATAATGATGGGCACTACTACAAAAATCAACTATTACCAATTCTAACTTTTCAAATTTGGTACAATCAGATAAAATTGTTGGATAACAACTACTAAATTAATATATTTCACAATTATTTGGTATGATTAAAACTTTATTTTTATTTTCATAAGAATATGGCAAATCAATTGCTTTCATATTTTTTTCAATTTTAAAAAACTCTTTATTTATATACATATTTGGATAGTTTTCCTTATCAGTATAAATTACTATATCCTTACTATTTATTTTTTTATTTAAGGATTTTAAAGTCTGAGTATCAAAATATTTCCACATTGTCGTAAAATATTTATTTTGCCAACCTTTTTGATTTAAATCATACCAGGGCAAAATCTGTTCTGTATTAACTTTTTTTCTCATCAATACTGAAATTATACCATCACCAGATAAATTTGTTCCATTTTGAATATTACATTTGGTGACAATTTTAGATAGCTTTATATCAAGTTCTACAAGATGCTTCCAAGTTTTTTCATCCCATTTTTGAGATCTAAAATAATCAAAATAATCATTTTTAACATACTCTTCTTTTTTAAAATTATAAACATATAATTCATTATTTTCAGTTTTAAAAAAAGAGAAGGCATTTAGTGAATAAAGAAAAATTATGCATATTAAAATTATTTTATTTTCAGAATTTTTTAATTTACTCATGTAACAAATTAAAACAATTAATCCTAAAATAAGACCACAAGAAAATTTAAATATAACAAAACTGTGTAGTGTCTGATATAATAAGACAAGTGAGCAAAAAGATATTAAAACTAAAAAAATTTCATTTTGATTGATATTTTTACCGAAATTTTTTTTTTTTAAATTTTGTCTTAAAAAGTTAAATAAATAAAAAATATTAAATATTATTAAAATGAGATAAATAAGCCAGTTAGGAGTTACAAATATATATTTAAAACTGTATAAAAATAAGTTTTTTGGAAATACTAAAACTAATTCGTATAAACTCATGTTTAAAAGTTCCAGAAATATTTTGCCCATCTGATTATATTTTTGCCAATCAAAGAAAATATTATTTAAATTAAGATAAAATAAAAAAATAATTATTGGTATTAAATAAATCAAAATCCTATTAACAAAAACATTTAGTAAAAAAAAGTTTCTATATTGGCCCGAAATATATATAAGAATAAAATCGAAAATTAATATAAGAATAGATGCTAAAAAAAAACTCTCACTAAATAATATTGATAATGATAAAATAAAATAAGATATTTTATTTAAAAGTATATTTTCTGAAAATCTAAACAACAAAAAAATATTAATTAAAAAAAATAAATAGTATGAATGCCAAGGATAAATTGCATAAGGATGTAAAAAAAAAATAATTAAACCTGTAATTAGAGCATAATAAAAATTCGTTAATCTTAAAACTAATAAACTTTGAATATAGATTGAAAAGGCGTATAAAACTGACGATAAAGCAAAGAGGTAAAGAAAATTATTACTAAAAATTTTTAGAATTATTGCATTTATTTTTGATGTAAGAATACCATAATGAACAAACACTTCTTTATAAGGTAATAGTCCTAGGTTTAAACTATCTGCTGTATATAAAACAAGTCCCCAATGAAAACCATCATATTCATATTGAGCCTGTAAAATAGAATTTATAAGGGAAAAAAAAGGAACTATAGATAATAAGATTAAATTTTTTATTTTTTTACTCAATGGTAACAAAGCTATTCTAGCTCATTTTTAATTTCATCAAATAGAGGCTCAAATTTTAAATACAATTTCTTAAAATTTTCTTTATAGAAGGTATACTCATCTTCGGAAAGCTCTTTGTCTGCAAATTTTTGAATTTTATCACTAAATTGGTTTGAAATAAAAACCTCAAATTTTTTTGAATTTACTATATTTATTATCTCAGATTTTACTAAATTCATTGAAAACTTTATCAGAAATAGTGAAATGATAAAAAATACTAAAATTAAAAAAAAACTTTTTTTATATTTATTAAAAATTTCCATAAAATAATTGATATATTTATTAAATTAAATTTCAAATGTTAAAAAATTTTTTGAAAGATAATTCCCTAATCTCAGTGAAAGCTCAACAATTGTTAATGTGGGATTTGCGTGTCCTCCTGTAGGAAATACGGAACTTCCAGCTATAAATAGATTTTTTGAACCGTGTACTTTTAGATTTTTATCAACTACTGAGGATTTGTCATTTATTCCCATTATAGTTCCACCCATATGATGCCATCCAGCATCAGATAAATAATTTTTATTTTCATCAAATAAAAATTCATACCCTGCTAGTCTACCTAAGTCATTTTCAATTAGATAATGTCCTATTTCTTCAAAAACATTACTAGCTGTTTTTCTCACTAATTCTGATTTTTTATAAATTATTTTTGGCAAAAAATTATTAAATTGGTCCTTTTTTTTTGATAGTGTTATTCTATTTTGATACTCAGGCTCTTGCTCCCATGAAGAATATATTGTAGCACCACAAGAAATTTTTTTGTTGAACATATTTAGTACATCTTGAGATAAATTTGGTGATATGCACAATAAATTTTTAATTATATTTTTATAATTATTGTTGGATCTTTGGTGTGTTACAAGCCAACAACAAGAATTTAATATGCTATTATTATTAATAAAATTTTCAGTTGGAGCAAAACTGTATGCATCGGACTCATTACCTGCATTAAACATATTTACAAAATGATTTAATGAAGTATTTAGATTTTTTTTTAAATTTGTCTTTTTAACAAATCCATTTCCTAATTCCTTAAATGGATGCTCATACCAATAATTTCCAATGGGTAAGTTACTATAATGTAATTTTTTATTTGAATTGTCTAAATTTAATAAAATTCTAGAATTTTCTATACCGCCTGAGGATAAAACAAAAACCTTACCAGACAATTCATAAGTTTTTTTTCTTTCTTTAGAGAATATTTTTGCTTTTTCCGTTTTAAAATTTTTACCATTTAAATTTATAACTGGCGAATTCAAAAAAAGTGTTATGAATTTTGAATTCTTAATTTTGTTAAAATATTTTTCTCCATACTGAACCTTAGAAACCTGAAATTCTATAAGTTTTAAATTTTGATTTATATATTCTTCTCTGAAGGAATTTTTGATTTCTAAAAACTTAGTCGCATCTTCTAAATAAATGTTTAATTCATCTTTTTTGAAAGGCCATTTATAAAAATCATAAGAATCCAAAGGTCGACACGTGCCTCCCCAATGACCCATTGTTCCTCCAAACATACTCAACCTAGATTCATCTGTTTTTCTTGGGAACTCAAAGTTTTTTTCTCCTTTATAATAATTTTGTGATTCTTCTGAAAAATACCTATCCCCTGCTTCAACCAAAGCAATTTTAAATTTTTGTTTTTCCAGATTTAATGCCAAAGTTAATCCTGCAGGACCACTTCCAATAATAACAAAATCAAACTTTTGCTTCTGATATTGTTCTATATTATCTATTATCATTAATTATCCGAATGAGATAAAATCCAATATAGGTTTCCAGATTTTTTTTTTTTAAATTTTCTGTTGTCATCAAATTTTTTGCTTATAAGAAGAGCAGTCAATAATGGATAAAAAAATAGAATTTTAAGAAAATTTCTTCTCTTGAGCATAATGACTTTTAAATTAACTTATAATTGTAAGAAAGTATAATATATCAATAAAAAAAATGAAAAAAACTAATATAATTATTTTTTGTTACAATCGCCCTAGACATTTAAAAAAATTATTATTAAATTTAAATAAAATTAAAGATAGAAAGTTTTATATTATCTCTGATGGACCCAAGTCAAAATCTGATAAAAATTTAGTAGATAAAGTTAGGGAAAAAATTAATAACTCAAATTTATTTGTTGCTAAAAGAATTTATTTTAAAAAAAATATTGGAGTAAGAAAAATATTTAAAATTGGTCTTGATTGGGTTTTTAAATTTGAAAAAAAAATAATTATTTTAGAAGATGATATATTGCCTTCGAAATCGTTTTTTCCCTTTTGTGATAAACTGCTTTTAAAATACAAAAACAAAAAAAAAGTTTCACAAATTACTGGTTGCAATATTAATGAAAAAATAACAAAAAATTATATCAATAGTTACTTTTACTCAAAATATTCAAATATATGGGGATGGGCTACTTGGAAAGATAGATGGGATAATTACGACAATAATTTTGTTAAATTAAAAGGCTTAATCAACAGCCAATCATTTATGAATTACTGTTACTCAAATAAAGAATATTTTTTTTGGAAAAAATATTTTTTAATTCATTTTAAAAATAAAAATATCGGTTCTTGGGATTATGCATGGACTTATACAAATTTTTTAAAAAAAAGACTTTCTATAGTTCCAAAAAAAAACTTAATTAGAAACATAGGGTTTGATATCGCCACTGGCAAAAACCCAAAAAAATTATCAAACTTAAGGAAAAAAAATATTAATCTGAAACTAAAACATCCAAAAATATTTAATGCACATACAGAATATGACAGTTATAGTTCAGCAAAAGTATACAGTATACCAAGCCTAAAATGGAGAATTAAAAAAAAATTATTTAGTATTTTTCAATTAATTAATATTAAATGAATAATTAACAATTTTTGTTGCTCTATTTTTCCAAGAATATTTTAAGGCTGTTTGGTAGGCATTTTTTTTTAATTTATTTTTAAATTTTTGATTACTTGTTTTAGTTAAAGCTTTCTCCCAACCTATAAAATTGTTTGGTTTAATTAAAATAGAATTAAAACCATTAATGAGAATGTGATTATAAACTTTTAAATCACTGGCAATTATAACCATTTTGTTTGATAAATAATCAAACATCTTAAGTGGGGACATTGTTTTTGATACTTCAAGTCTCTTTGATCTCACAAAAACTTTTTCTCTATAAGGCATTATTGCTATTTCATAATTTGAGAGAACTTTAGGGATTTTTGAATAAGGGACATGCCCTTTAAAAGAAATGTTTTTATTTTTTTTTATTGTCAAATCATGAATTGTTTTAACATCCCCAAATAAATGGAATTTAAAATTATTATTTTTTTTTGATATTTCATTAATTATTTCTAGACCCTTTCCTTTAAAAAAACTACCTATATATACAATTGTATTTTTTTTTTTATTATTACTGTTTGTTAATTTGAAATTTTCAATATCAGCAGCATCATCTAAAACAATATATTTAGTTTGTTTAGGTAAATTAATTTTATTGATTAAATTTTTATGGATAAAAATAAAATTAATTTTGTTAAAGAATTTAAAAAATTTTAATATTTTAAAGAAAAAAAATGAAATACCATTTATTTCATGATGAAGCTCAAGTGTATTATTAATTTTATTTAAAGACAAAAGTAAGCTTGTAACAATACTTCTTGAAATAATTTTGAAAGGGACATTTTCTTTTTTTAAAAAATTTAAAACTTTAAAAGAAAATAAAAGTCTTGAAAAGAAATTCAAATTTAATTTGTAATCAAATATAGATATTAAATTATATTTGTGCCTTATATTATAATACTTGGAATAAACTTTAAAACTTTTATAAGCATTAGGAACAATTAAACCAACATCATAATTCAAACCTGCAAAAGCTTCACACATTTTTGCAACATGAATTGAATATGCTGAAGTTGATGGTGCTGATGCCTCAGATATATAATAAATTCTATATGTCATTAACTAATTTAATGATTTTATAATTTTATATAAAGCAAACAAAAATCCAAATTTAACATATATAAGTTCTTTTATAGCCCCAATAGATGTTGACTCAAAAAAATTGTTATATATTTGTATTTCATCGTTTTCATTAAGATTGCTTAAGATATTTCTTTCATTTTCGAAAAACAAAAATGAAATCAAAATCCTTGGATTTAAACTTTTATTTGTTGTTCCTCTGTGCCACAATGAATGCTTTCTAAAAAATATGTCACCTGTTTTCAATAAAATTTTTTTTTTTCTTTTTTTTAACAAACAGAACTTCCAATATGGAAGATCAATATCATGATAATCTTCTACAACTTCTGTTGGTCCATTTTTTTCATTAATATCTTCTGTTGCAATTGATAATATGTATACTTTATCCTTAAATTTTCCATCAGTATGAAAATGCTGCGCGCCCTTATTAGGAAAATTAATATTACCAGAAATCCTGATAGTAAAATCTGATAACTTTTTTCCTAGTGTTTCAAATATTAATTTTTCTAGATTATTTTTTATCAATAAACTCCATATTTTATTAGCATCTCTACCTGCGTTTAGATTTAGATTCCCAATTTTAAATCCTCCTATTTTATTTAGATTTGTTTCATGTAATTTTTTTGTAACTTTAGATTTAAATTGATCACAAATATTATAAAATTCATTACTATTTAAGAATGATGATAGATATATGTATCCATTATTTTTAAAATTTTGTTTTAAACTCATTCTATCTTTAAATAACTTAATTTATTACCATATATATATTCTATAGAAAATACATTGTTTATAAAATTAAAGAGATAGATTTAAAATATATTTTTATCTCTAAAGATAATAATTCTAAATCTAGTTATTTAAGTAATAATTTTTAACAATTATTTTTTTTGTATATTATCTTATTTAGAAGTAATGATATTCATTCTGTTGAAATCAATATTAGAATAAGTAAAGTTGGTATGTAATACGATTTTTTCATAATATTATTTTATAGTTGATTAAAATTAAAAAATATATACTTAAGATTTTTTAGAATTTAGAAAAATGTCAGATTATATAATTAACGAGCACAGGATAAAAAAAG
>MDTA01147868.1_pt1 | contig 11611 bp, 7 predicted proteins | sample 811151 | NCBI WGS metagenome assembly MDTA01 (sample SAMN05326648, study PRJNA326480) | marine metagenome | isolation source: seawater | place: Indian Ocean: South | collected 2010 | reverse complement strand
TCTAGACAAAACACTACATTTAAATTTTGAATGGCTACATCATGAAGTACTTGGTCATATGCTCTTTGCATAAATGAAGAGTATATATTACAAAATGGAATAATTCCTTGAGTAGATAAACCAGCACTAAAAGTAACAGCATGTTGTTCGGCAATTCCAACATCAAATGCTCTATTTGGCATAGCCTTCATCATGATATTTAATGATGATCCACTCGGCATAGCAGGAGTTACACCCATAATTTTTTCATTTTTCTCTGCAAGCTCAACAATAGTGTGCCCAAAAACTTCCTGATATTTGGGGGGTTGGGGTGATTTGGGTATGATTTTAACGATTTCGCCAGTATCTTTATTAAAAACTCCGGGGGCGTGCCACTGTGTTGGGTTACCTTCCTCTGAGAATTTGTAGCCTGCACCTTTTTTTGTAATACAATGTAAAATTTTGGGCCCTGGAATGTCTTTAAGATCCGATAATACTCTTGCGACAGCTATAGCATCATGACCATCAATAGGACCAAAATATCTAAAGTTTAATGATTCAAATAAATTGCTCTGATTAAAAATGCTTCCTTTTAAAGCTTGAGTTACTTTTGATGCTATTGTCTGAGCATCAGGGCCAAATTTTGATACTTTCCCAAGGAGTTTCCATACTTCATCTTTAACTTTATTATAAGTATGTGATGTTGTTATATCTGTGAGATACTCTTTTAATGCACCAACATTTGGGTCAATTGACATGCAGTTGTCATTAAGAATAACCAAAAGATTTGTGTCTTTTTCATAACCAGCATGATTTAAGCCTTCAAAAGCCAACCCAGCTGTCATAGCTCCATCTCCAATTACAGCAATGTGATGTTTGTTTTTCTTTCCTAAGTAACGATTGGCAACTGCCATACCAAGACTTGCAGATATGGATGTTGAAGAATGACCTACACCAAATGTGTCATATTCACTTTCTGATCTTTTAGGAAATCCAGAAATACCTCCTTTAATTCGATTTGTATGAAATCTGTTTTTTCTACCGGTAAGTATTTTGTGCCCATATGCTTGGTGCCCAACATCCCATACCAATTGATCATCAGGTGTATTGAAAATATAATGGAGGGCAACAGTTAATTCAACAACACCTAGGCTTGCCCCAAAATGACTGTTTCCTATTTCTGAAATCACATCAACAATGTATTGTCGTAAATCATTTGAAACTGCAGGGAGATCCTCTAAGTTAAACTTGTTTCTCAAGTCTTGCGGACTATCAATTTGGTTTAAAAACTCTCCTGGATTATATTTTTTCATTGTTTTTAAATGATCTATTGTATAACAATCTTTGTTTATAAATGTTGAGCTATGAAGTTAAAAAAAAAGGCCGGAATATTCCGGCCTTATAAATAATGTTAATAACAATTAGTTTTTAACGACATTAAACTGAGAGTTTTTACCGCTTTCAGTAACTACATTAAATACATAAATTCCATTTTCAATTGAAGATAAATCAATGTTAGATTTTCCATTGATCAATACAACTGATTTTGTTAAAACTATTTTTCCAGTTATATCAGTAACTGTTACAACTGCATTACCTTCTGCATTTAAAGAAATGTTTACTTCATCATTTGCAGGGTTTGGATATGCCATACCTGGAATCGTTGTTGGTTCATCTAAGCCAATAGTTGCTACATCAATTACTTGAATTCCAACTCCAGCTGTTAAATCAAGACCAAATCCAGATGTAAAGTATGTACCATCATTTTCAATTGGTGTTTGAGGTTGTAAATAAAAATTAACATTCCAATTGTAATCAGTACCATCAAATCCTAAGTATAAGTCCAGATTAACAGTTTGAACACACGCCAAATATCTTTGGTTGTCATTTAATGCAACAGCTGTATTAAATGGAGCAAAAACCGTTTGTCCTTGTAAATCATCTGGATAGTAATAGAATCCATCAGCAATAGGAGTTAAGGCATCAAAAGTTGGGGCAGTTGTTAAATCAACAAATGAATCATCCCATTGGTATAAAGACAATGCCATTTCTTCACCAGTAAGTGTTAGTCCTGAGGCCGCACTTGTAGTTGCTGCAAAGTATAATCCTGTAGCACCTAGACGACTTGCGTTTGCATTGTCTAAAACTGTACAGATACCATATGTTTGATTGTTTGTAGATGGTCTGTAAAAATTCTCTGCTTTTGGAAGACCTGCTGAATCAGCTTGGGCATAACTAAAGATTGAATCATTTATTGTAAATGTAGAAACTAAAGTGTTATCACCAGAGTACTCATCTATTGAGTCCATAGTTACTGTGTAAGTTAAAGTATAAGTACCGTTAGAATATGAAGCGGCAGAAAATGAGGGTAAAGTTGATGGTGATGCAGGATAAACATCTGCACTATCTCCAGCTAAAATTGCTAAACTATCAACAGAATTGTCATATATAGTTGCTCCAGTTGGATCAGTTATTGTAGCATTTAAAGATACGTTTGCTTGATCACCGATACCATAGTTGTAGATTCTTGCTCCTAATTCAAAATTAAATTCAGAACCGTCCTGAGCTATCAAGGCAGGCATTAATCCAGCCTTAGGAATCATAGCTGTACTAGGTGTTAAACCAGCATCATCAGCAAATAATCCGGTTTTGTTTCCAATTAATACAACAACATCTCCATTAGCCATTTCTGTGGTTAGTGTAGCACCTGTTGCGTCTGATACAAAAGCAACTGGAATGGTAACATTTGCTCCTTCAGTTCCAGCTCCCATATTTATAACACCAGGCTCTCTATTGATGATAATTGCAGCAACAGCTCCAGCATTTTGAGCATTCATAGCTTTGGTTCCAAATTCACATGTGTTTCTGTATATAACTGCTATTTTACCAGTTAAATCATTAACTAAAGGGTTACATCCTTCAGCAGACATAGGGTTCCCTTGTGGATTGGTTCCTGTAGTTCCATCATCTACAAACATTAATGTATCTTCTACAAATGTTCCAGGAATATTAAAATCAGGTGTTCCCCATCCTCCAGATGGTGGAGCCCAAGTAAATTCATAATTACCAGCTATCGAGCTTGGTGATTGAACGGCAAAAATAACTTGTGAATGAGCTATTAATGTCATTCCAAGAAAACCGATAAAAAGTAGTGTTTTTCTCATATTATATTGATTAGTTATACACAAATTTACAATATTTGTGCGTTATTCAAAAATGTAAGATTAAAAAGTAATTAAAGAAGTTTGAAAAAATTATTTTTTCACCATTGCTTTTAAATATTCTCGATTCATTCTAGCAATGTTTTCAAGAGATATTCCTTTAGGACACTCAACTTCACAAGCACCTGTATTGGTGCAATTTCCGAAGCCTTCTTCGTCCATTGCTTCAACCATTTTTAAAACACGATCTTTAGCTTCTACTTGACCTTGAGGTAGCAAAGCAAGTTGAGAGACTTTAGCAGATACAAATAACATGGCTGATGCATTTTTACAGCTAGCTACACATGCTCCACATCCAATACAGGTTGCTGCTTCAAATGCTTTATCAGCATCTTCTTTAGGAATAGGGGTCGCATTGGCATCAATTGTATTTCCTGAAGTATTGACCGAAATATACCCTCCTGCATTCATGATTCTGTCAAATGACGATCGGTCAACTACTAAATCTTTTATAATTGGAAAGGCCTTTGCACGCCATGGCTCAATATAAATGGTATCTCCATCTTTAAATTTTCGCATGTGTAATTGACAAGTGGTTACACCTCGGTCGGGTCCGTGAGCTTCGCCGTCAATATACATAGAACAAGATCCACAAATACCTTCTCTACAATCATGGTCAAAAGCAACAGGACTCTCTCCTTTTTTAACTAACTCAACATTTAAGACATCCATCATTTCTAAAAAGGACATGTCTCCATCAATATTGTCGATAGGATATGTAACAATTTTACCTTTTTCTTCAGGTCCTTTTTGTCTCCAAATTTTTAAAGTTAATTTCATGTCTTTAATTATAGCGTTATTTATAACTTCTTTGTACTAGTTTGATGTTTTCATAAACCAAATCTTCTTTATGATGATTAGGTTTTGAGGGATCCCCTGTATATTCCCAAGCAGAAACATATGTAAAGTTTTCATCATCTCTTAATGCCTCACCTTCTTCTGTTTGTGATTCTTCTCTAAAATGACCTCCACATGATTCACTTCTGTTAAGTGCATCAATAGCCATTAATTGCCCAAGATCAATTAAGTCGGCTACACGAAGTGCTTTTTCTAGCTCAGGATTGAGTTCATTAGCATCTCCTGGAATTCGCACATCATCGTAAAATTCTTCTCTAATAATCTTAATTTCATCTATAGCTGCATTCAATCCTTCTGCGTTTCTTGCCATTCCAACATTATTCCACATTACTTTACCCAGTCTTTTATGGAAATAGTCGACTGGCTTGGAACCTTTGATATTCATCAATTTTGAAATGTTTTCAGAAACTTCATTGGCGGTTTTTTCAAATTCAGGTAAATCAGTAGAAATAGGACCTGTTCTGATATCATCGGCTAAGTAGTCTCCGATAGTGTATGGAAGAACAAAATATCCATCGGCCAATCCTTGCATAAGGGCAGAGGCACCAAGTCTATTTGCTCCATGATCAGAGAAATTTGCTTCACCAGCTACAAAACAACCAGGAATTGTACTCATTAAATTATAATCCACCCATAATCCACCCATAGTGTAATGAACTGCCGGATATATTTGCATAGGCGTATAATATGGATCATCGTCAACTATCTTGTAATACATCTGAAATAGATTACCATACTTAGTTTCTATTACCTTTCTTCCCAATGATAGTATTTCTTCTTCTGATGGGTTATCAATATTTAAAACTTGAGCTTTTTCTTTTCCGTATCTTTCAATGGCAGAAGCAAAATCTAAATAAACGGCTTCACCTGTCTTGTTAACTCCATAACCAGCATCACATCTTTCTTTTGCTGCTCTTGAAGCAACATCTCTTGGGACAAGGTTACCAAAAGAAGGGTACCTTCTTTCTAAATAATAATCTCTATTTTCAGCGGATATTTCTGTAGGTTTTAATTTGCCCTCTCTAATTGCTAAAACATCTTCCATGTTTTTAGGCACCCATATTCTTCCATCATTTCTTAATGATTCAGACATTAGTGTTAATTTGGATTGATGGTCTCCAGACACAGGAATACAAGTGGGATGAATTTGAGTGAAACAAGGATTGCTAAAAAAAGCACCTTTAATATGTGTTTTCCATGCAGCAGTTACATTAGAACCCATCGCATTTGTTGATAAGAAAAAAACATTTCCATAACCTCCTGACCCAAGAACAACAGCATGAGCTGAATGCTTTTGAATCTCACCAGTAACTAGGTTTCTTGCAATAATACCTCTTGCTTTCCCATCCACAATTACAAGATCTAGCATTTCATGTCTGGAATACATTTTGATTTTACCTTTACCTATTTGTCTAGACATGGCAGAGTAGGCCCCAAGTAAAAGTTGCTGTCCTGTTTGTCCTTTAGCATAAAATGTTCTTGAAACCAATACACCTCCAAATGATCGGTTATCTAATAAGCCTCCATATTCTCTAGCAAATGGAACACCTTGAGCAACACATTGGTCAATAATATTTGCACTTACTTCTGCTAAACGGTGAACATTGGCTTCTCTTGAGCGATAATCTCCCCCTTTAATAGTATCATAAAAAAGCCTGTAAACAGAATCACCATCTCCTTGGTAATTTTTTGCGGCATTAATACCCCCCTGAGCTGCAATTGAATGGGCTCTTCTTGGAGAATCTTGAAAGCAAAATGTTTTGACATTGTAACCAAGTTCTGCAAGAGAAGCAGAAGCTGCTCCACCAGCCAAACCAGATCCTACAACAATTACATCAATAAGCCTTTTGTTTGCCGGGTTGACAAGGCGTATTTTGCTTTTATGATTAGACCATTTTTTATCAATTGATCCTTCTGGTATTTTTGAATTTAAAATAGGCATAATATCATATTTGATTTAAAAAAATCATTAATGGAATTATTGCAAATCCTAATGGTATAAGAATTGCAAATAATTTACCTGTTGATTTTATAATAGTGTTATAACTGGAATGATTGACTCCAACTGTTTGAAAGGCAGAAGCAAATCCGTGCCATAAATGAAAGCATAAAACACACATTGATAAAACATAAAATAATGTGTAAAAAAGAGCTTGCTCATTTTTAGGGAAACCATATTTACTTTTGTCCTGACCAAAAAAAGCAAATACTAAAGAGTGAAGATCTTTGTAGCCTTCTGCAATTTTAACATTTGCCATTTTATCATATAATTCAGTTTTATTTTTTACTACAATATCATCAGTTTTAGGTATAGGAGAAGTTTTTGTGTGATATAAGTCTATATTTTGACTTTGTCCCATTTGATCTTTAACATCGATTTTGATAATGTGTAAGGGGAAAGATTCACTGCTTATTTTAGCTTTATACCAAAAATTTGCCATGTGCGTAACAATAAAAATTAAAATAAGAGAGCCAAGTAAAGCCATGTTTCTTGATGAACTTGAGCTGTTTGCATTTGCATTATTCTTAGCATATCCGATGGGCCTTGATTTTTTATTTTTGATGGTTAGCAATATACCGTCAATGGTATGAAAAAGTATGGATATATAAGTTAAATAGGATAAGATTTTAATCATAGGATTATGAGCCATGAAATAAGCATACTCATTAAATGCTTTCCTACCATCTTCTCCTGCATCAAATGCTAGCTGAAGATTTCCTAAGAGATGACCAACTAAAAAAGTGCATAGAAAAAGGCCGGTTAAAGCCATCCAATATTTTTTAGCTATCGATGATTTAAGTAATGCTGATTTACTCATAAATGTTTTATCTTATTATAATACAAATAATATTGCAAATTTACTATATAGAACAATAGTTTTGAGCATTTGTTCTTATTTAAAATCAATCTACATAATAAAGGCTTATTTAACAGATTTTTTTTTCATCTGTTCCGTTCTAAAAACAGCTGTCTTGTTTTTATTGGCTAACTGACCACATGCAGCATCAATGTCTTTTCCTCTGCTTCTTCTAATGTTAACTATTAAATTTTTGTCTTCAAGTATTCTAGCAAATTCATTTACTTTTTGAACATCAGCTTGTCGAAGTATTCCATCATCAATTGGGTTGTATTCAATAATGTTTATTTTACAAGGAACACATTTTGCGAAACTTGCCAATTCGTATGCATCTTGAGGTGTGTCATTAAAATTATCAAAAATGATGTATTCAAATGTGACTCGACTTCCTGTTTTTTGATGAAAGTATTGAAGTGATTTTTTCAAATCTTCTAAATTATTGCTTTCGTTAATGGCCATGATCTCATTTCTTTTTTGATCATTGGCAGCATGTAAAGACAGTGCAAGGTTAAATTTTACTTCATCATCACCTAATTTTGTTATCATTTTTGCAATCCCAGCAGTGGAAACAGTTATTCTTTTTGGTGAAATTCCAAGTCCGTCTTTTGAACAAATAATTTCGGTTGATTTTAGTACATTTTTATAATTAAGTAAAGGCTCTCCCATCCCCATGTAAACAATATTGGATAGTGAACGTTTTTCATGTTTTATCGATAGTTCGTTTAATAAATAAACTTGATCGACAATTTCACCAGGGCTTAAATTTCTAAGCATTTTTAATCTACCAGTTGCACAAAATTTACACGCAAGACTACACCCTACTTGAGATGAGATACATGCTGTTGATCGAGATTTTGTTGGAATTAAAACTCCTTCTACCACTTGTGTTTCTCCAACTGAAAAAGCACATTTTATGGTTTTGTCATTACTTATTTGTTGATCATTTAAGGTGATGTGATCAATGAAAAAAGAATCCTCTAAATCATTTATTAATTTTTTGCCCAGATTTTGCATCGATTCAAATGATGACACATTTTTCCTCCAAAGCCATTCATGAATTTGTTTATATCTAAAAGATTTGTGACCTTTTTTTAAAATCCAATCATTGATACTTTCTGAGCTTGCACTTCTAATATTTACTTTGTTTTCAGACATGTCAATAATGTTCTGCAAAATAAAGATTAAAATTTAGTTTAAAAAAATAAAAGAGATTACCTATTAAGCATTACAGGCATTACAAGCATTAAAATGTGCTCATCTTTACTTTCAGGATTATTAGGCATTAAAAGTCCTGCACGGTTTGATTCACTCATTGCTAATTGAATTTCAGGTGTATCAAGATTGTTAAGCATATCCATTAAAAACCTTGAGTTGAAACCAATTTCTAAGTCATCACCATTATAGTTACAAGTTAACCTTTCATTTGCTTCATTTGAAAAATCAAGATCTTCTGCGGATAAGTTTAAATCTGATCCTGCAAGTTTGAGTTTTATTTGATGAGTGGTTTTATTAGAAAAAAGGGATACTCTTTTAATTGAGCTTAAGAACTGATCTCTTTCGATGGTCAGTACATTTGGATTTTCTTTTGGAATAACCGCTTCATAATTTGGATACTTACCATCAATTAGGCGACAAGTTAAAGTGATGTCATTTAATTTAAAAATGGCATTAGAAGTGTTGTATTCAATTGATACATCTTCATCTCCTCTGATGTTATTTTTAAGAAGATTTAGTGGTTTTTTAGGTAAAATAAATGAAGCATTTCCTTTTGCTGTAAAATCTGTTCTTGAGTATCGAACTAATTTATGTGCATCAGTCGCAACAAAAGTGATGTCCTCTTCATTAAATTGACAGAAAACTCCACTCATAACTGGCCTTAAATCATCATTTCCAGTTGCAAATATTGTTTTGTTGATAGCTTTTGAAAGAATTTCTCCTGTTATCGAAATTGAATTTTTGTTATCAAGTTTTGGAACACGAGGGTATTCATCACCATTGAATCCGATCATTTTTGACTTTCCATTGTCATAAGCAATTTCAACAGAGTAGTCTTTTCCAATTTTGAATGTACAGGGTTGGTCAGGTAAGTTTTTTAAAACATCTAGTATTAATCTAGCAGGTACAGCAATTTTGCCAATTTCTTCAGATTGCACCTCAAGGCTTGTAGTCATGGTAGTTTCTAAATCAGATGCAGAAATCGTTAGGTGCTTGTTATTTACCTCAAATAAAAAGTTGTCTAAAATAGGAAGGTTATTACTGCTGTTTAATACACCAGAAATACTTTGAAGGTGTCTTAAAAGTACCGTGCTTGAAATGATGAAATTCATAGGTTATTTAAATTTTCTAACAAAAAAAATGTATTTAGTTATATAACTATCTACAAAACTACTAATTTATAATAAATAGCTATTCTTATTAAGGATTATTTTGATTTTCTGAATATCCTTTGATTGATGGGAAATAGGGATTACCTAATATAATAGGATTAAAAACAAAATATTGACATTTTACGAGCTGGCCATTATCAAGTTCGCACCAGAATTTATCAACATCCATTTCTAAACTTTCAGAATCATTTTTGGTCATTTGTTGATTGGGTGCTAACATTTTATATAATTTTAAAAGGGTTTTTCTCCCTTTTTTTTCTATCAACTTAAGAGTTGCAAAGGGCGTTGTGTTTTTTAAACTATCTACTTGATTTTTATTTAATTCATAATTCGCAAGATTGAAATGAATCTTTGTGAAGTTTTGAAGGTATCTCAATATTGAAGTAGGATCAGATTCTATTTTATTTTTATTTTGATATACACAAGGGACTTTTGAATTTAAAACTTTAAAACTTTTGCCAGGTTCATTAGTAAAATCAACTGAAACAGATGAAATTTCATCTGTATTTAGTGAAAAAATTTCAGTACATACCCATTTTCTTTTATCAGCAAAAAATCTAGGGTCAATAATTCCATGTTCACCTTTAACAGAGGTAATGATTGGGTTTTTACTTTTACCTTCATCTGTTTCAAGAAGCATTATTTGTCCATAATGATCTTGAGTAGCAGGTCCAATAAACCAATTCCGATTCCATTTGCCATTGGTATAAATTTCCACTTTTATGTGCTGTGTAAGCATTTTCTTTTTGAAATTTGCTAATGAAGCATCAGGGAGATAACTTTTGAATTCAATGTTCTTTATGGTTTCAAGAATAAATTGAACACTGGGTTGGTTGATACATGAATTGTTTTTATCAGTCCATCTGTCTTTTTTTCTTTTTAGCGTTATAGATTCTCCATGAACATCTGTAATTACAATCTTATCAACACTAGCCGTATCAGCAATTGAAAATTCTATTAAGTTTTTATCAGATTTATTAGAATTGTTTACAAGCCCATAAGTGTACCATGATAAAAAGGCAAGAATGCTTAAGCTAATTGATAAAACAACAATATTTTTTTTTGGATTTTTCAAGTTATTTTGAGTATTTCATTTTTCTTATAAAGTACATTATTAAACCCATTAATAAGATAATGGCAATAGGAATAATAACGTTTACTATTCTTAATAAAGAACCTTTGGTCATTACTTTTTCTTTATCTATGGGTCTAACTTCAATTTGTCTGCTTCTCAAATCAATAATAGACTGGTCTCCCATCATATAGTCAACTAAGTTTTGTAAAAAAACTTGATTTCCATGCATTTTTGGAGCAATTAATCCTTTTTCCATATATGGAATTAGGTCTTTATCCCACTCAAGTTCATTAATGTTGATGTGTCTATATAGGTATCTATTTCTAGATTTGTCAGGCATTGAATCATATGTATTGGCAAGCCATGAGCCATTTCCAATCACTGCAACTTTGCTGTTTTTAACACTTTCTTTTAAATAATTTGCATCCGGGTTTTTTGCAAACTCATCAACAATTCTGCTTTTAAAATGAGATTGGTATTTCCCTTCAGTGATTCCTGCCAAACACATTTTATTTGCCTCATCTTTGGGACTTTCGTTTAGTTTGGGATTAGGTCCATATAAAACAGGCATTTCAAGACTAATAATAGGACTTAATCCAGTTGACGTTGAATTTGTTGACGAACTTAAAATAGACGAGCTTGTAATGTTTTCTTGAGGGATAAATTCGAGTTCATTTACATATTTTAAAGAAACAGGCTCTAAATTTCTAGATATGGGATGATCTGTGTTTGTACAAAGTACATGAAAAAACCAAGGCATAAATGTGTTTTTAGCATAAGGGAATATTTTCGGGGAACAACTTGCATCAACCACAAAATTCTCATTAATCTTGATTCCATAATCATAAAGCATTTTATCAATTCTAAGATTGGATCTTGTAGAATGTGTTGCGCCATTTGCATCTAGGCTATCTGAATTAATTGTTAGAGCATCAATAAAACACATTAGTTTACCGCCATTCATTACAAATTGATCTATGATATACAAATCTTTATTTGTAAATTTTCTTGTTGGTTCCGCTATTATTAATCCGTCAATATCATTTAAAGAGGATAAAGAATCTTTTAATTCAACATCAGAGATGTTATAATATGGTTTTAGAAGTGCTCTTGATCTCATAGTTTGCGCATATGATAACTCTCCATGACCTTGAAGAAAAGCAATCTTTTTCTTTTCTTTTTGCATGGTTCTTTTCATGGAGCTAATTAGTTGGTATTCAAGGTTGTTTATGC
>MDTA01160637.1_pt1 | contig 11612 bp, 11 predicted proteins | sample 811151 | NCBI WGS metagenome assembly MDTA01 (sample SAMN05326648, study PRJNA326480) | marine metagenome | isolation source: seawater | place: Indian Ocean: South | collected 2010 | reverse complement strand
CACCATATGGTTTAAAAGGAAAGTTAAAAAGAAAAGGATTTGAAAGATTTAATATTCAGTATGATGGTGGTCCCTTCACAGCAACAGCTTATTGTTGGGATCAAGCTATACAGTACATGCCTAAAAAAATGAGAGTAAAGAAATTAAAATGGTTAAATAAAAATATTTTATATTTAAAAAAACTGGATAAGAAATATAAAAAAAATTTAGTGAGAAAAAATACTACGTTCCCAATGAGTTTTTCTTTAATAGCGGTAAAACGATGAAAAGAATTATTATGTATCACTACATAAGAAATTATTCGAAGGAATTACCTTTTTTTAATTTTTTACATAAAAATGATTTTTATAAACAAATAAATTTTTTTGATAAAAAAAAACTATTCAATTTAAAAGATAACTTTAAAAGTTTTACGAAGTCTAATAAAAATACCTTGTTATCTTTTGATGATGGAATTTATGATCATTATTCAGTTTTTAAAAGATTAACTAAATTAAAAATTAAGGGTATTTTTTTTATACCATCATATCCTTTAATAAAAAAAGATTTTTTAAAAGTCCATAAAATCCATTTAATCTTAGGAAAATATAAATCAAATGAGGTAATTGAAAGATTAAAAAAATTTGGAGTTAAGATAAACTTTAAAAAAATCAACTCAAAAGAAAAAAGTTACCAGGTTAAAAGCGCTAAAAATGTTGAGCAAAGAAATAAAATATTAATCAAAATTTTTTTAAATTTTAATTTAAAAAAAAATAATAATTTAATAGATAAATTGTTTAATCAATCCTTTTCAAAAAAAAACCAAAAAAGAATATTTAAAAGTTTTTATCTAAATAAATCGCAAATTAAAGAAATGAGTAATCATGGGATGATTATTGGTGGTCATTCTTATTCTCATAAACTGTTGGGAAGTTTGAATTATAAAGAGCAAAAGTTTGAAATTGAAAAAAATATTTTTCATTTAAGTAAATTAATAAACAAAAAAATTAATTTTTTTGCTTATCCATATGGAGGAAAAAATAGTTTTAATAAAAATACCATTAAAATTCTTAGAGATAATAAAGTAGATTTTTTTTTTGATACTGGTAATCAGCATATAAATTATTTACCAAAATATAAAAGTATTTTTAGATTAAATTGTAACAAATTCAAGTTTGGGAAAATTTATAAATATTAGATGATTAAAAATAAAAAAATTCTTGCTATAGTGCCTGCTAGAGGGGGAAGTAAAGGAATTAAACTTAAAAACCTAAAAAAAATTAAAGGTAAATCATTAGTTTCCATTGTAGGTAGTTTAGTTGCCAAAATAAAAATTATAGATACCGCAGTTATATCTACAGACCATGCTAAAATTGCAAAAGAAGCAATTAGATCAGGTTTAAAATTTTATTCATTTAGGCCAAAAAAAATTTCTGGAGATAGGATTTCAGATTCTGAAGTTTTATATCAAGCTCTTATTTTAACTGAAAAAAGAGAAAAAAAAAGATATGACATAATTGTAATGCTTCATCCGACTTCACCATTAAGGAAGCCAATAGATGTTATTGGCGCTATAAAATTGTTAATAAAAAAAAATTTAGACTCTGTGTGGACTGTATCAAAAACTGATACAAAATTTCATCCTTTAAAACAATTAGTAATCAAAAATAAAAAAATTAGTTATTATTCTCAAAAAGGTAAATTTATAATTGCAAGACAACAATTAAGTAATATTTATCATCGCAATGGAGTTGCATACGTAATAAAAAGAGACTTCTTAAAAAAATATAAAAAAATCATTGGAAAAAACTCTGGTGCCTACTTAATTAAAAATCAACAAATTTCTATTGATACCTTAGATGATTTAAAAAAAACAGAAAAATTATATGCAGAATAAATTTCTAAAAGCAAAAAGAGAAATTGTAGATAATAATATTTATTTAAATAAACAAATTAATAAAAAACCTACTCAAAGATTTATACAAACCTTAAATATTATTAAAAGTAAATTAAATAAAAAAATTAAATTTTGTGATGTTGGCTGCGCCACTGGAGGATTTATTGATTATGTTAAAAAAAACTTTCCAAACAATGAATTTTTTGGAATTGAAAAAAGCATCCCTTTAATTAAAAAATGTAAAAGAAATTTTCCTTATGTTAAATTAATAATGCTAGACATTGAAAAAAAAAATAATTTAAAAATTAAATTTGATTGTATTACTATGATTGGAATATTAATGAATTTTGATGATCCAAAAAAATCCATAAGAAATTGCTTAAAAATGTTAAACAAGAATGGCATTCTTGTAATTTACTCACCTTTTAATGAGTTTCCTATAGATACAATTACTAGATCAAAACGTAGTAGTAATGATTACTGGGAGTTAGGATGGAATATTCATAGTAAATCAACAATAGAAAAAATCTTAAAATCATTAAAAGTAAAAAAATTTAAATGGAAAGATTTTCTTGTAAATTTTAATCTAAAGAAAAAAAAGGATCCTTTAAGGGTTTGGACAGTGAGTGTAAATGGAAAGAAAACTCTTTTTAATGGGGCTTCACAGTATGTAGATGGTAAATTTTTGATCATTACAAAATAATAGATAATATGTTGGATAAAAAAATAAAAAAAAATAAAGAAATTGTTGGAATTTTTGGCTTAGGATATATTGGCCTACCTTTGGCTTTAAACTTTTCTAAAAAACTTAAAGTATATGGTTTTGATATTGATAAGGAAAAGATAAAAAAACTTAGTAAAGGTCAGTCATATTTAAGTAATATTGATTCAAAGGAAATTCTAAAAGCTAAAAGAAATGGTTTTTCCGTAACAAGTAATTTTTCACTTGTAAAAAAACTTGATGTTATAATTATTTGTGTTCCAACACCTCTTACTTACTCTAGAAAACCCGACCTAACTTTTATTAAAAATACAATTGACTCTATGATGCCTTATTTAAAAAAATATCAATTAATATCTCTAGAATCAACGACTTATCCAGGAACTACAAATGAAATAATTTTACCAAGACTTAAAAAAAAAGGTTTTTCTGTTGGATCAGATTTTTATCTTTCATTTTCACCAGAAAGATTAGATCCAGGTATGAAAAAGATAGCTATTAACAATATTCCTAAGATTACAAGTGGTATAACAAAAAAATGTTTAAGTCTTAGTTCGAAAATTTATAAAAAAGCTTACAAAAAAATTATAAAAATATCTAGCACCCAAGCTGCTGAAACAACTAAACTTTTAGAGAATGTTTATAGAGCAGTTAATATTGGTTTGGTAAATGAATTGAAAATTTTTACTGACAAAATGGGATTGGACATTAAAGAAATTATAGATGCAGCAGCAACTAAACCTTTTGGATATACTCCTTTTTACCCAGGACCAGGATTAGGAGGTCATTGTATACCGATCGACCCTTACTACTTAGCATGGAAAGCAAACAAAATTGGAGTAAAAACAAAATTTATTAAACATGCGGGAGAAGTTAATTCCTCTATTCCCTATTTAATTGTAAAAAAAATTGTTAAGCTTTTGAAAAAAAGTAAAAAGAAAAAACCCAAAATACTTTTGTTAGGAATAGCTTATAAAAAAAATATTAATGACTTGAGGGAAAGCCCAGGGATAAAAATTATTGATTTGTTGATCAAAAAGCAATTCAACGTATATTTTAGCGATCCATATATAAAAAAAATTCCAAAATTAAGAAATTATAACTTTAAAATAAAAAGAGTAAATATTAATTCAAAAACACTTAAGAAATTCGATTTGATAGTATTATCGACAGACCATGATAATTTCAATTATAAATTAATTTACAATAATAGCAGTCTTATTTTAGATACTAGAAATGCTTTCAAAGAAGATAAAAAAAATAAAGTAATTCAAAGTTATTCTTAATAAGGTTTTATAACATAAATGAAGTGAGACGGAAGAGGGCTTTCTTCTAAATTTTTAGTGAACTTATCACAATCTTTTTTATTTAGATAAAGATTAAGCTTATTTGATTTATTTGTTTTTATTTCAAACTGCATTGGTCTTCTTTTTAATCTTATATAATTTAGAAGATTATTAATGTCATGTTCCATAAGACCTACTTTTTTTATTATTTTGAATTTATTTTTTTTAAATAAAAAATCACAACTTTTTTCACTAAAATAAAAATTATGAGAAATTCTATAATCTTTTCTAAGATAAATTTGGTTTAGAACATATTTATATATATTATCATGATTAGGTATTCTTAAAATTATTACTCCTTTTTTTGAAACTACTTTTCTAAATTTTTTTAAATATATATTTGGATTAAAAACATGTTCAATCTGTGCTGGTGAAATTATTACATCAAACTTTAAATTTTTAGATTTAATTTGGTCTAAACTTTTAAAAAACTTGTGTTTTTTTTTTCTCAAATAGTCTTTGATATAAAAAGAATTTTCACTTTCAGCAATTCCAGCAGTTAACGATGCCTTTTTTTTAATAACATCAAGAATTGTTAATCCAAAATCACAATTAACTAACAGAACTTTTTTTTTATTATAATTAAAGACTTCAACTATTTTTTTTAATTTTGGAAGCTCTCTTTTTGCATGAAAATTTAGCAATTGTCTTACTTTTTTTTTATCTTTAATTTTACGTAAAATTGCATCATCTGGAAGAGACTCATATCTTTTTTTAAGAAAGGATACATCACAATTACCACATCTATAAATTTTCCTTTTTTCTTTTGTAAGTTCTGTAACTCCTGACCTAATTTTATTATTCCAGATTAAGAAAATTCTTTTTGATTTACAAATAGGGCAATATAAGTTTGGCATTCTCATCGATTACGATAATTTTACAACTTGAAAATACTCAAATTCAAGTTATAACGCTTTCATAATATTAAAAAATTAACATGTCAAATAAAGCTAAAGTTCTTTTTGTTTATCCAAACGAACGGCATATGAGTACGGTTCCACCCTCTATTGCTCTATTTTCTCAGTTATTAAAAGACAAAGGTCATGATGTTGATCTCTTTGATACAACTTTTTATGAGTTTGATGATGAAATAAAAAATTCTGATACGGATTCGAGTAAAGTTAAAAGATTAACAGCAAGGCCAGCCGTTTTAGATAAGGATGATGATGATTTGCATTTCGACTATTTGACGAGTGATCCAGCTGACGATTTGAGAAAAAAAATTTTGGATTTTAAACCAGACCTGCTGGCAGTAACTTGTACCGAAACAACATTTCCAAGAGGCTTAAAATTAATAAAACAAACTAGAGATCTAGGTATATTAAATATTTTTGGAGGAGTGTTCCCAACTTTTGCACCTCAATTAGTAATGAATAATAAAGAAATTGATATGTGTTGTGTTGGCGAGGGAGAAAATGCAATAACAAGCTTAGCTGATAGATTAGCGGGAGGTAAAAACTATTCGGATGTAACAAATCTATGGGTTCGAATGCCCGATGAATCTATTGTGAAAAATAAAGTTACTGATCCCGTTGATATAAATTTGTTACCAGCAGTAACAGATATTGGATTATTTGGTGAAAAAAGATTTTATAGACCTATGGGTGGTAAAATAAGACGTTTATTACCAGTCGAAACACATAGAGGATGTCCTTACACATGTTCATTTTGTAATTCGCCTTCACAAAATAGACTTTATGAAAACCATTCAACAAAATTTTTTAGAAAAAAAAGCATTAAACTTGTAAGAGATGAAATTGAAGCTCATGTTAAAAAATGGAAAATTAACTATATTGCATTTTGGGCTGATACTTTTCTTGCTTGGAATAATAAAGAATTTGAAGAATTTTGTGAAATGTATCAGGATTTCAAAATTCCATTTTGGTGTAATACTAGAATTGAAACTATATCAGAGTATAAAATGAAAAAACTTAAGGATATTGGGCTTGATAGAGTTACTTTTGGCTTAGAGCACGGAAACGAAAAATTTAGAAGAGAAGTTGTAAAAAGAAATTATTCTAATGAAATGGCGATTAGACTTATGAAAGTGCCTGCCGAGTTAGAGATTACACATTCTGTAAATAATATAATTGGATTTCCTGGAGAGACAAGAGAATTAGCATTTGATACTATAGAACTTTGTAGAAAATTTGAAAAAAGTGATAGTTTTACTTGTTCAACTCTCGTGCCATTTAGTGGTACAGAGGTGAGACAGATGGCAGAGAGACAAGGATTAATTCACCCAGAAACTATATGTTCTGTTCATAACTCCGATGCCTCAATACTTGAAATGCCCCAGTGGGATAAACAAGATATCTCAAATCTAGCAAAGGTTTTTACTATGTACATAAAATTTCCGAGAGACCGTTGGCCTGAAATAAAAAAAGCAGAAACAGATGATGAATTATATGATAAACTTCATAAAGAATATATCGACACATTTTGGTCAACAGCAGCGAATCCTGTTGATAAAGAGGTTACAGATGCTGCAAAGGGTCTTTTCTAATTTAAAAAATTTATAAGGTTGCAAAATCTTTTATAATAGTCTATTCAAAAATTGTATCGAAATTTAGGTGGGGAATTAATGTGAAATTCATTAGCTGTTCCTGCAACGGTAAAGTCCGAGCGCCGCCCGATATAGTCCGCTGTTGAACGAAGGCCAGGAAAAGTCTAGTTCTGCAATTTTAATTAGCATCGGCATCAAAACAAAAAGCTTCTAAATTATTAGAAGTTATAGGGAAGGATGACGAATGTCTAAAAGACACTATTTATTACTTATTTTAATAACTTTTATATCTAATGCCAATGCGCTAGAAAATTGTCAATGGGATAACCAGAATGGGACTCCATGTATAACAATTAGCAAAACATCAAACACTTCTTCATATAATGCCCAGGGTATAAATAAAAAAGTTTTTAACAAACAACAAATTATAGAGTCCGGTGCTACTACTGCTATAGATTTATTAAAGAAAGTATCAGGTTTGGATTATTATCAAACTGGACAAAAGGGACAACAGGCAGCCATTTTTATGAGAGGTTCGGAATCCAATCATACTCTTGTTTTATTAAATGGTATTGCAATTAATGATCAATCAGCAACAAATGGATTACATGATTTTGGACAAGATTTTGTTCAAACCATTCAGCAGATAGAAGTTTTTAAGGGATCTAATGGGGCACACTTTGGACCAGATGCTATCGGGGGAGCAATTAATTTTATTACAGATGTTGATTATACAAATAGTTATTCTTTAAATGGTTTTAACTTAAAAAATAACTCAGTAGACTATAATACTACAAAAATTACTGAAAATGGATGGCACCTTAATTTTAAGGGAACTGCCAATCAAAGCAAAACCGATAGCTCTAAAGCTAAAGGCAATGAGTTAGATGGTACAAAAAATTATCAAGTGAACTTAAATGGAAAAAAATGGTTAAACAATAATTTGAAAATTAAATCAACTTTTTATTATAGAGACACAAAATCTGATTATGATTCATCTGCAACTAAAGAAGAGTCTGTAACATCAGACAATAAAATGTATGCCCTACAAACTGGCATAGAAAGAAAAACAGAAAATTCGCTAGATAATCTTATATTTCACTATCATAATTATGACAGAAAATATTATGTTCAAGGAAGAAAAGATAAATATTATAGCGAGTCCTTAGTTGCAAAAGCTGAAAGAGAGGTAACACTTAATAATAAAATTTCATATGGTTTTGGAAGCGAATATAAATATGATTGGGGCCATTACCTAACAAAAACATTTGCATCACAGACACGAGGACATATAAGTAATTTAGGTACTTTTGTTAATGCTGGATATAAATTCAATGATAATCAAATCTTTTCTTTTCACGGTAGAAATGATGACCACAAAGAAACTGGAGGGAATAAAACTTATAAACTAAATTTTACTCAATTTTTAGGTCCATTTAAATTTGGAGCAACTCATTCTACAGGTCTTAAAAATGCAAGTCTTTACGAATTTTATGGAAATGTAGGTCAAAAAAGTATTAATCCTGAAAAAAGTGAAACCAATGAAATAATTGGTGAATATAATTTTTCAGAAAATATAAAATTTAGCTCAACTGCTTATAGAACTAGAATGAAAGATAGAATTAAAATTAAGTCAGATTGGAGTGCTTATGAAAATAAAATACCAGATACAACTCAAGAAGGTCTTGAAAGTGAAATTATTTTTTTAGGCAATGAGCAAAGAGTTAGCATTATTTCTCATTTTGCTAAAAGTAGAACTGCCACAGGTGGTCCAAACTCTCGTAGACCAGATGTATCTTATGGATTTGAGTATTTAAAAAAAATTAATTTATCCGAGTATGGCTCATTTGATATAAATTTAAATCATAGATATATTGGAGAACATATTGATTGGACTGGGTCACAAAATGCATTTGTAAAAAGTGTAGACTTAGTGGATATGTCGATTAGGAAAAATTGGTTCGGAAATATAATCTCTTTAAACTTTACAAATTTACTTAATGAACGTTATGAAAAACCAGCTACTTACTCACAGGATGGAAGACAAATAAGCTTAGGTTTTAGAAGATCATACTAGTTGTTATTATTGCCTTAATTTATTATAATTTTTAAATGCATTATTTTAAAATATCTTTTGCGATATTTTTAGCACTAGCTGCTAGCAGGTTTATTCCTCATCCCCCAAATCTTACAAGTCTATTAGCTTTAAGTTTTTATGTACCTGCAATTTTAGGATTAAGCTATTTGCCAGCTCTTATTATTAGTTTTTTTTTAACTGATTTAATAATAGGTTTTCACGACGTTACTTTTTTTACATGGGGAAGTGTTGTATTTATTGGCCTATTGTCAAAATATTTTGTTATAAATATATTTAGTAGAATTTTAGGATCTTTAAGTGGTGCATGCATTTTCTATATTGTAACAAATTTTGGAGTTTGGTCTTTAGGTTCTTATGGTTATAATTTTGAGGGGTTAATTTTATGTTATACATTAGCAATACCTTTTTTTATTAATACCTTAGTAGGAACATTATTATTTTCTTTAGTAATTGAAATTATTTTGCAAAGGAAAATGTTATTCAAAAATTTTCCAATTTGAATGTATTTGAGCTTTAAGTATAAGAGAATGTTTATAAATTGGAAAAGATGAATAAATAATAAATCTAAATTAATTTATGATTAAGAAAGATGAATACATCGAAAAACTATCAGAAACTTTTGGTCATTTTATTGAATCATTAAAAAATCCACAAATATTAGAATTTGGAGTTCGTCATGGGTTATCTACAAATTTATTTTTAAAAGTTTGTGAAAGTAATAATGGCCATCTTTACTCGGTAGATATTGACGATTATTCATCAAAATTTAATTCCAATAGTTGGACTTTTATACATGGTAGTGATGATAACTTTTCATTAGTAGAAAAGCATATCCCTGATAAAGTTGACCTAATATATATCGATAGTTTTCATGACGCCGAACACGTTAAAAAAATATTTTACCATTATTACAATTTTTTAAAAAAAGATGGTTATATGATAATCGACGATATTAGTTGGTTGCCATATTCAAAAAAAAGAGAAAGGAATAATTTTAATAGCGAAATTAATAATTTAGAAACATTTTATAAAATTTTAGATATATACAATTCTAATTACGATAAATTTGATTTAACTTTTAACTTTAAAAGTTCTGGCCTGGCAAGAGCAATAAAAAAAAATAATGAGAGCTTATCTGATATAAGTAAAGTATTTACTAGAGAAACAACCTTTAAAAACTTAGTAAGAAAAATTTTAAGAAAATTTAAATAAAATGAAAAAAATTAAAGTAATTACTTCAAGTCCAGGATTAAGTGGAGCTGGCTTAATTTTCGACTATTTACTAGATCGAGAAGATTTTGTGAGCCCTTTTAAAAATTTTCCTGATGAGGATCAACAATCTGAATTTAGATTTGTCACAGACCCCGGAGGATTGAATAGTTTGTATTATGGCTTTTATGAAAACTTTAGTATCAACAACTGTGCTTACGTTTTTGATGAATTTAATAAGTATTTAAATAAATTAAAAAAACTTTCTATAAAAAAAAATAATAATAAAATATTTTTATATAATAATAGGTTTTTCAAAGAAATTGAGATTTTTAAAAAAAAGGTTATTAGACTAGAATATTATGGTCTTCCACAATTTTACAGACTTGGGTTAAGTAATAAAGATAAAATTATCTGGAAATTATCATACAAAATTAAAAGTGCACAGGACAGTAGATTTCTTAAAATGGTAATACCAGTTGAAAAATTAATTTTTATTAAAACTGCCCAAAATTTAATAAATAATTTCTTAGATTCAAAAACTAAAAAAAAAAAAAATATTGTTATCGACCAAGGTATTAATTTTTGGAAGCCAAATACTTCCTCAATTTTTTTTTCTGATTGCAAAATTGTAATTATTACAAGAGATCCTAGAAGTATCTTTGCAAGTATGAAATCAAGAAAATCCTTGTCCTATCCTGGAAATAATGTACATACATTTATAAAATGGTATAAATTAATAATGGCAAACTTTAAGAATTTAAAAAATAATAAAAAGATAATCTTTATAAAATATGAAAATTTTATTTTAAATTATGAAAAAGAAACAAAAAGATTATTGAGGTTTCTTAAATTAAAAAAGTTGAAGAATAAAAAATTTGATATAAATAATTCTAAAAAAAATATTTTTAAAGCAAAGAAAATTTTAAACCAAAAAGAGCTTAACTTAATTGAAAAAAAACTTAAAAATTATTTACAATGGCCCAAAAAAATTTATATTTAATAAGACATGGGAAAGCCTCGATGGAGGGCTCTGATAGAGAAAGAATTTTAGATAATGATGGTAAAATTCAAGCGACATCGCTTTGCAAAAAAATTAAAGAACAATTCCAAAATCAAAAAATAAGAATAATTTCAAGTCCTTTCAAAAGAGCAATGCAAACTATAGAAAAATTATCTTCCGATATGAGCATAAACATCGAACAAAGCGATTCTTTAGAGGAAATTAGAATTGGTAAGGACGAAAACTTGTCCAAGCACCAAATTATTGAAAAAATGTGGAGTGATGAAAATTTTAAAGTAAAAAATGGATCTTCACAATCTGAACACGTAAAAATGATAAAGCAAAATATAGAAAAAATTTTAAATGATTTTTATGAAAATAACTATAATTTAATATTAGTTTCTCATGGAAATTCGATTGGTATTATTTTAAAGTATTTTTTAAACACTAGTTTTACATTTAATGACTGGAAAAAAATAAGTATGCCAGATATGTATTGTTTAGAATTTGATCAAAAAAACGAAGTAGTCAATTTTAAAAGAGATATAGAAGGTATAGAAAAAATATTTACAATTTAGTTATGAGTGAAGAAATTAATAAAAAATACTTAAAGGAAAAGCAATATAAATCTACTAAATATTTAGAAGCTAGAATTAGAATTCACCAATATACGAAAAATAAAATTGGATTTCATGAATGGATTTTTAATCAGTATGATCTTTCACAATTTCAAAAAAATGATGATGTTATAAAAGTTTTGGATGTAGGATGTGGAACGGGTATTTTTTGGAAAAAAAATTTAGAAAACTTTAAAAAATATAATCTTGATATTGTTTTTACTGATGCTACATCT
>MDTA01025303.1_pt1 | contig 11613 bp, 12 predicted proteins | sample 811151 | NCBI WGS metagenome assembly MDTA01 (sample SAMN05326648, study PRJNA326480) | marine metagenome | isolation source: seawater | place: Indian Ocean: South | collected 2010 | reverse complement strand
TACTTTGATACTTCATACTCTCTATAATGCTTTTAATTTAATGTTAAATAAAAATAAAAGTCGCAAGGTACCAAAAGCTTTTACAGGGTTTAAAGGCACTGAATTAATTGATAAGATTATCGATATTGATCAATCTCCAATAGGAAGAACTCCGAGATCTAATCCAGCAACCTATACTGGTGCGTTTGGTCCAATAAGAGAATGGTTTGCTGGCTTGCCAGAGTCAAAAGCCAGAGGTTACAAAGTTGGAAGATACTCATTTAATGTCAAAGGCGGTAGATGTGAGACTTGTGAAGGTGATGGTGTTTTGACTTATGAAATGCATTTTTTACCGGATGTCTTTATACCATGTGATACCTGCAAAGGAGCAAGATATAATCGAGAAACATTGGAGATAAGGTTTAAGAATAAGAATATAGCAGATGTTTTAGATATGACCGTTGATGAAGGCTGCGATTTCTTTGAAAATATACAAAGTATTAGATCAAAATTGATAACGTTGAAACATGTTGGGCTAGGCTATATGAAAATCGGGCAGCAAGCTACAACCCTTTCTGGAGGTGAAGCTCAAAGAATTAAATTAGCAAAAGAACTGTCTAAACGGCCTACTGGTAGAACTTTATACATACTGGATGAACCTACAACGGGCCTGCACTCCCATGATATTAAAAAATTATTAGAAATTTTACAGGCATTCGCAAATACTGGGAATACGGTAGTCGTTATAGAACATAACTTAGATGTAATAAAAACAGCTGATCACATCATTGATATGGGTCCCGAAGGGGGTGTAAATGGAGGCAGAATCATAGCTGAAGGAACTCCTGAGAAAGTATCAAATGTTAAAGAAAGTCATACAGGTAAATTTATAAGAGAAATTATCGGCAATAGCTCAATGAAAAAGACTGCCTAATTTAAGGTACTATTTTTTCATCCTCTTTTACTAAGGTTTTATAACTTACTTTAAAAAATTTAAGAATTGGTGAAGCTACAAAAATTGAGGAATATGTTCCAATAATAACGCCTAAAATCATCGCAAAGGAAAAACCTCTCAAAATTTCTCCGCCCAATATATAAATTGAAATTAATGCTAATAAAGTGGTAACCGATGTAATTATTGTCCTAGCTAAAGTTTCGTTTATGGATAAATTTGAAATATCGCTGATACTTATTTTTGTGTATTTAAATAAGTTTTCTCTTATTCGATCGTAAATAACTACTGTGTCATTCATTGAGTAACCAACAATTGTCAATACAGCAGCAATAATTGATAAATTTATTTCTAAAGATAATATAGAAAAAATTCCTAAAGTAATTACAACATCGTGAAAAAGTGCAATAATTGATCCAACGCTAAATTGCCATTCGAACCTAACCCAAATATAGAACAGCATTGCAGCTAGAGCTAAAGAAATTGCTATTATTGAAGAACTCAATAATTCAGAACTTACTTTAGGTCCAACGTTTTCTACTCTCCTGAAATTGACTTCCGCATTTAGACTCTCTGATAATTTTTTCTTAATTTCAGGTATTAAGTTGTTATTATTCGAACTTTTCTGCTCAACTTTAATTAAATAATCTCCTACTTTTCCAAAATTTTTTACATTTACGTCACCAAGATCCATAGAATTCAAGGATTCTCTTATAAAAGAAGACTCGATAGAAGAGTCTGTTCTTAATTCAATAAGCGTACCACCTTTAAAATCTATTCCATAATTTAATCCTTTAAAAGAGATAAAGAAAACACTTAAAAGAAAAATTATTATAGATACAAAATTTGCTTTTTTGAATTGTGATACAAAGTTAATATTCTTAATCATTAAATTTTTATTTCCTTATTATTACTTTTCAAAACTATAATTGAAGTTAAATGTCGAGCTAAAAAATATGCAGTAAAAAGAGTTGTAATTATTCCAATTCCTAAAGTAATAGCAAAACCTTTTACAGGTCCCGATCCAAAAGCAAATAATATCACTGCCGCTATCAAAGTTGTTATGTTGGCATCTAAAACAGTAATTTTTGCTTTAGAATATCCAGTATCAAAAGCATGAATGATAGATTTTTCAGTTTTCAATTCCTCTTTAATTCTTTCAAATATTAGAACATTTGCATCAACAGCCATTCCTACAGTTAAAATTATTCCGGCAATACCTGGAAGCGTTAAAGTAGCCTCTAAAATTGTTAATACACCTAGCAACATAAGTAAATTTGCGATTAGAGCAGTATTCGCAACTAATCCAAATAATTTATATTTATAAAACATAAATAAAATCACTAATACAAATCCTACAATTAATGAAATTAAACCTGATTTGATGGAATCTTCTCCTAAATCAGGGCCAACAGTTCTTTCCTCAACAACATCAAGGGGAGTAGGCAAAGCTCCAGACCTGAGTAATAAAGCTAAATCTGTAGCTTCTTGGAAAGTAAAATTTCCAGATATCATTCCATTTCCTGAAGTAATTGGTTCATTTATATTTGGAGCACTAATAATTTTTCCATCTAAAACTATCGCTAATCTTTTTCCAACATTATCTGTCGTTACTCTTCCAAATTTTTGTGAACCCAGTCTGTCTAGTGTAAAAGATACTGTAGGTTCATTTTGTTGATTTTGGATACTTGGTTGTGCATCAATTAAATTTTCACCACTCATCACTATTCTTTTGCTTATTTTTAATTTTTCTCCTAATTCAGAAATTAATTCATCAACACCAAATTCTGAATTTTCACTTACTAATCTAAAATTTAATTGAGCTGTCTTTCCTAAAAGTTTTTTTATTCTGTCAGGATCTTTTAGACCTGGTAATTCTACTAGAATCCGTTTTTCTCCTCTTTGTAAAATCGTTGGTTCCTTTGTGCCTACATCATCTATTCTACGTCTAACTATTTCAATAGATTGTTTTAAAGCAGCATTATTAATAGTTAATAGACCATACTTTGAAAATAGAACCTCAATAATATTATTACTTTTTTTTTTATATTGTAGTTCATAAGATCTGTAGAGATCGATATATGGGTTAACTAAATTATCCTTTTTGGAAAAAAAAATTAAATCAAATTTTTCGTAATCATCAATTTTAAAACTTAATGATTTTTTTTTGATTTTAAAATCTGAATAGTTAATATTATTCTCTTTGAGTAATTTTTTGACTGGAATTACTTTTGATTGTATTTTTTCTTCCACAAGAGTATCAGTATTTATTTCTAATAAAAGATATGACCCTCCTTGCAAATCTAAGCCGAGATTAACTTTTTTATCTATAATTAAATCCTCTTTATTTTGAAGATTTAAAATTGAAAAAGCAGAAATAATAAAAAATATAAAATAAATTAAAAAAATATTTATTTTCGAAAAATTTAACACAAAAAAGAATTATTTTTTTACCTCTTCTTTTTTTAGCAAACTTGTTATTGTAGATCTGATAATTTGAACTTTGGTACTTTCGCCAATTATTACTTCAATTCTATCATCTTCCATCACACGCTCTACTACACCAATAATTCCACCAGATGTTATCACCTCGTCTCCTCTTTTAAGAGACTCAACCATACTTTTATGATCCTTTACTCTTTTTTGCTGTGGTCTGATTAGAAAAAAGTAAAAAATTACAAATATTAATATTAAAGGTATAAATTGTGCTATTCCTTGTCCGCTCATCAAAAGACAATTATAATAAATGTATTAGATAAACAAGTTAAATTTCATCAGATTTTGTCTAAATTATTCATATATTTTTTCAAGACAGTTGGAATTGTAATTGAACCATCTTTATTTTGATTATTTTCTAACAATGCGATCATTAATCTTCCAACCGCTAATCCCGAACCGTTTAAAGTTCCAACAAAATCAGTATTACCGTCTTGAGATTTGTATTTAGCTTTCATTCTTCGAGCTTGAAATGAACCACAAGACGAACAACTTGAAATTTCTCTATAATTATTTTCTGATGGAATCCACGCCTCAATATCATAAGTTTTTTCTGCGCTAAAGCCCATATCTCCAGTAGATAATAATACAATCTGATATGGTATTTCTAATTCTTTTAATATTTGACTTGCACATTTCAACATTCTATCAAGTTCTTTGTTACAATTATTTGGTTCAACAATACTGACAAGTTCAACCTTATAAAATTGATGTTGTCTGATCATTCCTTTTGTGTCTTTTCCATAACTTCCTGCTTCTTTTCGAAAGCAAGGTGTTGAAGCAACAAATCTTTGTGGCAGTTTACCTTTATTTATTGAAGATTCCCTAGCTAAGTTAGTTAATACAACTTCAGCGGTTGGAATTAAAAATTTTCTTTGTTCAGATGTCTCAAATTTTATTTCAAATTGATCCTCCTCAAACTTTGGGAGTTGCCCCGTACCAAACATAACATCTTCATTTACAATTAGTGGAGGTGAAATTTCAGTATATCCAAATTCGTTGGTGTGAATATCAAGCATAAAATTTATTAAAGCTCTCTCAAGTTGTGCAGTCTTGTTCTTAAGTATTACAAATCTTGATCCTGATATTTTGGTAGCTGTATCAAAGTCAATTTCATTAGAATTGAGTCCAATTTCAACATGAGATTTTGGTTTAAAAGAGAACTCTTTAAGTTTTCCGAATTTTTCGACTATTTTGTTTGATTTGCTATCTTTACCGACAGGCACATCATCTAAAGCTATATTAGGTATTACATAAAGTAATTCATTTAATTTACTTTGAACTGTGATTTGTTCCTTAGATAAATTTAATATTTGTGAAGTTATTTTTCTAGATTTTTCAAAATTAGATTTATCTTTTGATTTCGAAAGAATCTTTTTTTCTTGCTCTAATTTTTCTTTTTCACTGATTAATTTTCTGTTATTATTATCTAATGTCTCAAATTCTTTAATATCTAATTTAAAATTTCTATCTGATAATTTTTTTTTGTATTTAGTAGTATTTTTTCTCAAGTCTTTTAAATTATGCATTTTCTACTTCTTCTTTTTTTTTCTCAGTAAATTTTACTGTGAATATGGATAATTCATAAAGTAATAATAAAGGTATTGCTAGACCTATCTGCGTAATAGGGTCTGGAGGTGTTAAGATTGCAGCTAGAGCAAAAATAATGACTATTACATATCTTCTTCTATTTTTTAAATAATCTGAATTTACTACACCAATTCTTGCTAATAAATTTAACAATACTGGTAATTGAAAGCTAATCCCAAAAGCAAATATTAGTCTCATTATTAATGAGAGATATTCATTAACTTTCGGCTCAAGTTGAATAGGAAGACTAGTGCTCGATCCTAGTGTCTCAAAAGATAAAAAAAATTTAATAGCTAATGGCATTACCAAATAATAAACAAGAGTACCGCCAAGTAAAAATAATATTGGTGTAGAAATTAAATATGGAAGAATAGCTTTTTTTTCATTCTTATAAAGACCAGGAGCAATAAATTTATAAATTTGAATTAATATAATTGGACTACCAAAAAAAATTGCTGCAAAAAATGCAACTTTAATATATGTGATAAATGTTTCATGAAGGGCTGTAAATATAAGTCGTCTCGAGTTCTGATCATCTTTAACAGCACTTGCATAAGGCTCAACTAAAAAGCTATAGATTTGTTCCGCAAAAATATAGGAAATAATAAATGCTACAAGTATAAATATTAATGAATTTAAAAGCCTATTTCTTAATTCAACAAAATGACTTGTAAATGAATTATTATCAGCCATTTTTTTTGTTTTCTTTTTTATTTTCGGTATTTGAAATATTAGTTTCTTTTTCTAAATCAATATTTTTAGTTGCTGAGGAGACCTCTTTTTGTAGATTAGATAAAGTATTTTTGAATTTTCCTATATATGAACCAATTTTTTTTAAAGCTATTGGAAACTCTTTTGGGCCTAAAACTAATATTGCAATAATAACAACTGATAGAAGCTCTAACCATCCAATTTGAGGCATTTTATTTATTTATTTTCGGAGTCAGAATTATCTGACTTAGAGTCCTCTTCTTGCGATGTTGTGGAGTGATCTTCGGACATCCCTCTTTTAAAACTTTTAATGCCCTTTGCAACGTCGCCCATAAGACTTGAAATTTTTCCTCTTCCAAAGAGCAAAACCACAAGAACAACAACAATAGCTATTTGCCAAAAACTAATTCCCATTAGGCTTATTATATACAAAAAAATTGCTTAAATAAATATATTTATTTCTCCTCCTCAGGAGCTTTTTTTATAGCTTCATCTATTTCTTCATAAATATTCTTTTTTTCAGATATCGATTGCTCTTTAAAAAATTTTCCTGTTCCAAAAATCGACTTGTCAATACTAGATGTATCAATAAGACCAGCAGACCCAAGTTCATCTATCGTAGGTAAATCTGAGAGTTTTTGTATATTAAAATGATTTAAAAAATTTTCAGTCGTTGCATATTGAATGGGTTTGCCTGGAATATCTTTACGACCTGCGGGCCTTACCCAATCTAACTCAAGTAAAATTTCTAATGTATTAGTAGCAAATGCTACTCCCCGAATTTCTTCAATTTCAGATCTGGTTACTGGCTGGTGATAAACTATTATAGCTAGTGTCTCTATAGTGGCTTTTGAAAGTTTTTTATGTGTTGATTTTTGTAAAGCCATCAATTTGGATAAATCTTCAGAGGTTCTAAACGACCACTTGTTTTTTATATTTACTAAATTAATCCCCCTTTTTTTATAAGTTTTCTGAAGTGAGTCTAAAATTTTTTTTAAATTTGATGTAGTTTGCAACCTTTTTTCTATTGTTTCTAAATCTAAAGGTTCAGATGCTGCAAAGAGGATTGCCTCGACTTGGCGTTCAAGCTTTGTTGGTGAATTAGGAAAATTGATAATATTATTTTTTTTACTTTTCATTTATAATTTTTTTATCATCACATTATCGAAAATCTTTTTTTGTGAAATTGAGATTGACCCCTCTTTGACAAGCTCTAAACTAGCAGCAAAGATTCCTGAGATACCAGTTTTTTTCATTTTATTTTCAAGATAATATTTTGGAATTAATTCCATCAAATTTTTCCAATCTAAAATATTATTAAAGTTATTTTTAATTTGCTTTATTCCCTCCTCAGTCGTTAAAACAGGTAATTTTGGTATATTAATGGTTTGAAAAGTTTTTTGCATTTGCATTACAGAGTAAGTCTTTAGCAATTCATAAAGCGATACGTCATATACTGGTGTATTAATAGACCTGATCCCTCCTTTCATTCCTCTAGTATAAATATGTACACCTAATCTTTTTTTTTTTAACATTTGATCCGAGAGAATACGTATTAGCTCTAGTTTTTTTAATTGTAATTTCAATTTTTCAGCTACTTCTAGTGCTTTGAAATCTTCCTCGTCCTCCTCAGGTAATAGGAGTTTTGATTTTAAATATGCAAGCCACGTTGCCATGAGTAAAAACTGAGTGGCAGTTTCCAAATTTAAATTTTCATTTTTTTTAATAAAATCTAAAAATTGATCTGCCAACTTAGTAATTGAAATTTCAGCTAAATCTACTTTTTGTGTTTTAGCTAAATCGAGAAGGACCTCAAGAGGACCACTATAATTTGGGATTTCGATAGAAATTTGATTAGTGTTTTTTGATTCCATTGTTAACTTTACCTTAAAAGTTTATAAAATTCTGATGTTTTTTTTGATGTAAATTTATCGATATAAGGTAGAGATTTTATCAATTTAAAGTTGTCATTAATATTTCCTCCACAATATAAGACTAAATTACATCCAGCCTCGATGGATTTTTTAGCATTTGTTACAATATCATATTTTAAAGCTTTCATTGAAATATCATCTGAGATTAGTATGCCTTTGAATTTTAATTTTTTTCTAATCACATTGTCAATTATTTTACTTGAAAATGTAGCAACATTCTTATTATCAATGTGAGCGTAAAGTACATGAGCAGTCATAGCAAATATTGCAGAAGATGCTTTGAATGGATAAAAATCTATATGATTTAATTTTTTGTAAGATAGAAATACTCTTGGCATTTTTTTGTGACTATCTGAAGTACATGCACCGTGTCCGGGAATATGTTTAATTATGCAACCTATCTTATTTAAATGAAAATATTTTACTGTGGCTTTACCAAGTTCTCTTACTATTGATTTATTTTTAGAAAAACTTCTATTTCCAATAACTTTATTAGTATTTTTTCGCAAAACATCAAGAACTGGAACAGTATTAATGTTTATACCAAGACTATTTAGTACTTTGCTCAACGAACCTATATAATGTCTTAATAAATTTAAACAAAAAACTTTTTCATTTTTATATAAATTACCAAAAAAATTTGCAGAAATATCGTGATTAATTATTTGTCTTAATCTTGATACATTTTTTCCCTCTTCATCGATTAAGATTGGAAAGTTTTTATTTTTAGTCAATTTTTTAATTTGATTTGTTAAATACTTAATTTGATGTATAGACTTTATATTTCTTTTGAACAAAATAATTCCCCAAGGTTTCATTCGAGATAAAAGAAGCATTTCTTTTTTTGAAAGTTTAAAACTTTTAATGCTAATAATAAGAGCTTTACGTTTCATCTATTTTTTTAATAATTCCCAAAAACTCCTTTTCTTTTTATCATTTAATTGATCTTCAAGGGAATTATTAAATTCTATAACATTATCAGTATCATTACTTAAGATCGGCAAGTGAATATTTTTTTCTTTCAAAATTTGCTCTACATTTGATCGGTCATAGATTTTAATATTATTATCTTTGTGTGAAGAATAATACTTGTAGATAATGAAAATAAAAAAAATAGTTAATGAAAACAATATTATATCTATAATTTTACTCATTACTCTACATTTTTTCTGGAAGTGAAACACCAAGTATATTCATTCCATTTCTAATCACAATTGCAACTAGATATATACATACTAAAGCCTCTTCTCTTTTAACCTCACCTTTTTCTATAAATCTAAAATTTGTATCTTCATTGCCTCTACTCCAATAAGAATGAAATAAAGTAGAAAGCTCATAAAGATAAAAAGGGATTTTATGAGGTTCGAATTTATAAGACGCAGACTCGATTATTTTTGGCCATTCAAATATTTTTCTAAATATTCTTTCTTCATATTCATTTGGAGCAAATGATTTATTTTTTATTGTTATTTTATCATCTAAATTTTTATTAATAGTTCTTATGAGGGAATTTATTCTAGCAAAAGCGTATTGTACGTAATAAACAGGGTTATCTTTAGATTTTTCCTTTACTTTATCAAAATCGAAATCAAGCTCTACATCATTACTCCTATTTAACATCATGAATCTTATAGAGTCTTTATTTACTTCATTCAAAAGATCCTGAACAGAAATAAAATCGCCTGCTCTTTTGGACATCTTAAAAGGTTTGCCATTTTTATAGAGTTTCACTAATTGGCAAACTTTACAATTAAGTTTTACTTTTTTATCAGATATTGCAGAAACTGCAGCAGATATTCTTTTTATATAGCCAGTATGATCAGCTCCTAAAATATTTATTAAATTGTTAAATTTCCTATTAACCTTATCAGAATGATAGGCTACATCATTTGCAAAATATGTCCATGAACCATCATTTTTTTGTAATGCTCTATCATTGTCATCTCCGAATTGAGTAGATTTAAAAATAAGCCTCTTTTTTTTTTTCCAATCTTTGGACCCTTCACCTTTAGGTGGTTCTAGATAACCCTCTACTATATAGTTTTTATTAGTAAGTTTTTTTATAACTTTGTTTACTAAATCTCTATCTACTAGTTCAGTTTCAGAAAAAAATTTATCGTGAACTACTCCTAATTGTTTAAGATCTTTTTTAATCAGAGACATGGAACATTCTATAGAAAACTTTTTTAATTCTTCAAATGAATCATTAAAGTTTTCTACTTTAATATTCTTTCTTTCATTTAAAATTTTTAAAGCTATTTCTTTGATATAGTCACCAGGATATAAATTTTCTTTAAATTTAAATTTTTCTTTATATTTAATTTCCCTTATTCTTAAATATACTGACTCTACAAAATTATTTATTTGGTTTCCATAATCATTAATATAGTATTCTTTAACCACTTTGTTACCATTGAAAATCAGTAAATTAGATAGAACATCTCCAAAGATTGCGCCTCGACAATGTCCAACATGCATCGGTCCGGTAGGATTAGCAGATACAAATTCAATATTATACAATTGATTTGACTTTTTTGAACCGTATGTGTCTCTGAAATTTAAAATATTAGTTATATTATATAAAAGTCCCTCTTTAGAAAGTTTTATATTAAGAAAACCAGGACCTGCAATCTCGATTTTTTCAAAGTGATTAATATTATTTGATAGTAACTTTTTAATGGTTTTTGCTAATTCACCTGGATTTATCTTATTAGCTTTTGATAAAACTAGAGCTATATTTGATGATAAATCAAAATTAAAATTTGAAGGTGGAACCTCTAAGTTTACATTTTTAATATTTTCAATATTATCTAAATTTAGTAAATTCTGGTTATCTAAAATAACTTTATTTATTTTTGTTAAATAATTTTCAAATATATTCATCTAATTTTATTGTAAAGATTTATTGCATATCTATCAGTCATACCAGCTATAAAATCGCAAATTGATCTTGCTATATTTGATTTATCATACTTACTAACATTTATATATCTTCTAGGGTTTTTTCTAATAGAAATAAATAATTTATTAATAATTATTTTTCCTTGGTTTGTATTCGATTTAATATTTTTATGATAATACATTTTTTTTCTCAAAAAGTTTTTGATTTTTTTATCAAATTTTTTCATTTTTAATGAAAACGTAACTATAGGATGTTTGCATTTATAAACGTCGTTTAAATTTAAAATTTTATATTTTTTTAAATTTTTTTTAGTAGTTTTAATAATATCCTTTACCATTTCATTTATAATTTCTCTTATAATTTGTCGAATTATTAAATCTAAGGAAAATTTTTTTAACTTTTTTTTGTGATTTGAGATAATCTTATTTAAAATAGGTATTTTCTTTAGATCTTCGAGTTTAAACAAATTCGACTTTAAACCATCTTCAAGATCATGACTATTATAAGCTATATCATCTGAAATTGAAGCAATTTGGGCTTCTAATGATGGACTTAAAAAAAAATTAATTTTATTCTTAAAAAAATTTTTCCCCAAAATCTTGTTATATTTATTCAAATTTTTAATTGGTCCATTATGTTTTAACAGCCCATCTAAAGTTTCAAAAGTAAGATTCAAACCTTTAAATTCATAATACCGGTTCTCTAAAAAAAGTATTATTCTTAAAGTTTGAATATTGTGATCAAAACCTCCAAATTTTTTCATACAACGATTTAACGCCTCTTCGCCTGCATGTCCGAAAGGGGTATGACCAAGATCGTGTGCTAAGCTCAATGTCTCACACAAATCCTCATTTAAATTAAAAAATTTAGATAAAGTTCTTGCAATTTGTGCAACCTCTAAAGAATGAGTTATTCGAGTTCTAAAATGATCACCTGATGAATTGACGAAAACTTGAGTTTTATGTTTTAACCTCCTAAATGCTGTAGAATGAATAATTCTATCTCTATCTCTTTGAAAATCTGTTCTTAGTTTAGTTTCTTTTTCTTTA
>MDTA01223519.1_pt1 | contig 11614 bp, 11 predicted proteins | sample 811151 | NCBI WGS metagenome assembly MDTA01 (sample SAMN05326648, study PRJNA326480) | marine metagenome | isolation source: seawater | place: Indian Ocean: South | collected 2010 | reverse complement strand
CTATCAATTTCATATAATCCTATTTTTTCAAGATTCGTCTTTGAGCCTTCACCTTTTTTCGATTTTAGTACTAAATAAAGTGGAAAGTAGATTACGTTTTTATCAATATATGTATTGTTTTCTTTACCCGAAACAACTACAGCATTAGTATCTAAATCTTCAAATTCAATCTCATATGCATTACTTTTATGGTATAAATCTTTTTTTTCTATGTTTCTTTTTTCTTTATAATTTATCTCGTTATTGATTTCTGATACAACCATATAATTTAATCAAATATTAAATATTTAGATAAGTAACTATCTTCTTGAATTTCAGAAATGTAAAACCACAACTCTTTGCGTCTTTGAACCATAATAGTGTTTTCAGGATTAGTTTCATACTCTACAATATCTTGTATGATTTCTTTTTTGTTTTTCTTCCTTACTGAAATCTCATAATATTCAGCTATTTTAACAAGATCTTTTTTAGTGTAATTAGTATCGTAATCAAGTTGCAATGCCATTATGTCGTCTAAAGTTGGCTCGCTATTGCTATTATCATCATCACTTGATTCAACAATATTATTTTTTTTTGACATTTCCGCTTCCTGTTCTTTTAATTGCTGCATTAATTCCGCATATTCAACAACATCTTCTTCTTCATGATTTCCAACATTTTCAAATATAGAATAGGTAAGATTATTTTGGTTAGCCATGGCAATATATATGATATATTGTCATAGTTTTAATTAGTTTCTAATATTAATCATGAAGAGCGTCGATCATGTCCATGTGTTTAAAAATAATTTTATTTGAAATACTAGGATACACCTCACTTTTACCTTTAATTTCAGAAATCTCTTTAATAAACTCGTAAATTTCATCCCATTCGTCATGTTCGTCCAAAATCTCGGAACCACTTGAGATAATCACAAATAACACTTCAGTAATCTCTTCAACAATGTGTTTGCAATCAGGGCTTTTAATATTATCTTTCATCATTTTTTGCAATGATTTAATAATTGAAATAATTGATTCTTGTGAGGCAATATGGCATTTCATAAGATTAACAAAAAACAAACTAAGTGCGCGTCGTTTTTCATTTTCTTTATTAACTTTACAAAATTCAGTGTAGTCTTCATCTGGATCTACATATCTAATAGTTGTAAATATCTCTACAAAATCTGTGAAATTCTTTTGAAATATGTCTTCAAAAACAGGATCTTTTTTAATAAATTTTTCATAAAGCTCTGCATAAACACTAGAATAAAACTTGTTTGAACTCGCAATTTCAAAAACACTAGTACCAATCTTCAATAAATCTTCCTTTGCAGGAGAACTTGCAATAACTTTATCTAGATTATTTGAAATTTCTTCGTTAACTTCCACAAAATTATCTGTAGTAATCTTGTTTAAAAGCATTCTCAAATCCTCAATGTCTTTCTCTACACCCTCTTTATTGCGTGCCAATTCTGTTGTTTGAAAACTTCTAATTGCTGACCAATCTTCGTTTGTAATTTCCATATTCTTAGGTCGTTTTTTATTTCGAGGTTTATTTCCTTTCGAAAATACAGGAGTTTTACTATATGTGGGTGCACCTACCTTTTCAGATAAACTATTAATAAAGTCAATAATGTCTTGTGGTAATTCTATATCACTATTATCATTTTTAATTTTTTCTACATCAGTAAACGTATACTTTGTAATCGTTGTCATCTATATTATATATATGTTATGGTTTCATTTATATTGATTTTATAAATTTTAATATATTATATTGGCAATACACTTAAACATAGTTGATGAAAATAATATAATCATAATGTCAAACGTAAACGAACATAATGAAAATAATAGTAATGAATAAGAATCGATATTTACACAAGAAGATGTGCCAACAGAAGAAGATGAAGTAGATGATTCTACTAACCCTGATTTTGCTTTCTCTTCTTGGGACGATGAAAATGTCCAACTTTCACGCGCATTGCTGAGAGGAATTTATGGTTATGGTTTTGAAAAGCCAAGCCCTATTCAAAAACGCGCTATTATTCCAATGGTAAGAGGTCGCGATATTATTGCTCAAGCCCAGTCTGGTACTGGTAAAACAGGTGCATTTACAATTGGTACTTTGCAACTTATTGATCATAAAAGTAAAACTACTCAAGCGATTATTGTTTCGCCGACGCGCGAATTGTCTCGCCAAACACATGACGTTTTGGTTTCGATCTCATCTATGCTTAAAACAAAAGTGCAGCTTTTGATTGGCGGAACTTCAACTGAAGAAGACATTACAAAACTCAAGGACGACACTCCACACATTATTGTTGGATGTCCAGGACGTATTCACGATATGGCGCGCCGTAAACACATTGATTCTAAAACTGTCAAGCTTATTGTTCTTGATGAAGCAGACGAGATGCTTTCCACTGGTTTCAAAGAGCAGATTTACAATATCTTTCAATATCTTAAGAATGATGTACAGATCGGTCTTTTTAGCGCAACAATGCCTAGCGAACTACATGTGCTAACCGAGAAGTTTATGCGCGATCCAATTAAAATTCTTGTTAAGCAAGAGATGCTTACACTTGAAGGTATTGCACAATATTACATTGGTGTTGAAGACGACGGGCAGAAATACATGACACTTAAAGACATTTTCTCAATTATTTCGCTTTCACAGTGCATTATTTATTGCAACAGTGTCAAACGTGTTACTGACCTATATGAAGCTATGCTTGAAGACAAGTTTCCGGTCTGCACGATTCATAGTGGAATGGAACGAGAAGATCGCACAAAATCATACGAGGAATTTAAACAGGGCAAATATCGTGTAATGATTTCATCGAACGTCACTGCAAGAGGTATTGACATTCAGCAAGTTAGTACTGTAATTAACTTTGATATTCCAAAATGTGTCCATACATACTTGCACAGAATTGGACGTTCTGGACGTTGGGGACGTAAGGGAATTGGTATCAACTTTGTCACCAGACGCGACGTTGCCAAGATTAAAATGATTGAGCAACATTACGGAACAGAAATTCGAGAAATGCCTCAGAACTTTAACGATGGTGTATATTAAATTAATTCGTAAATTATAATTTATTTAATTCTATTTTTGTTATAAAATGTCAAACATAGAATTAGCCAATACATACTTTAAATTACCTATACAACAGTTGGATGATAGTCATACACATTATATTGAAGGAAAGACAGTTGATGATTTAGAACTAATTAAAATAAAAAAAAATAAGTTAGATGATGATGTTTTGAGTTCATATCAACAGACCTTTAAACCAACCTCAAGAATGGGATTTCTTACATTACCTTTGTGGTCGAAAAATTATACAGATGATACAAAGTTTTTAAAAGAATCCGCCAAATTTTATAAAAACTACAAGTCAAAACAAAATGTTGCGCAAGTAGATAATTTTTTAGAAACTTGGAATAAAATAAAATCAAATACTAATTTCCGTGAAAAATACTACTTTTTCAATTGGAACTTTATTGATTTTTTAAATAAGTATTCTAGCTTCTTGCAATTATTAAGTTTATACAATTTAGCATCACCTGTGTTATCATTTATTGTTCCTATTCTTATGCTATTTTTACCATTGCTTTATTTAAGGTGGAAAGGTAGAGACATTACAACAGAATCGTATATTAAAACTTTAAAAGAAGTGTTAAAAAATCACGCTTTAGGATTATTATTTACTGATTTTAAATCATTAAATTGGCAAAAACGTATTTATAGTATGGGATCCTTCTTCTTTTTCTTTTTCAACATATATCAAAACTTTCTTGTTTGTTTAAGATTCCGTTTGAATATGATTGATATTCACAAATTTATGGATAGTATTCGTAGTTATATTACATATACCGTTGATCAAATCAATAATATGGTTTATTATATCGAACCATTGACTACATATCAAACCTTTAAAAACGATGTACTAAGACAAAAACAAATATTATCTGATTTTCTTGTTCGCGTTAATGAAATAACACCATTTAGAATGACTGTTCAAAAACTCACACAAATTGGTACTGTTATGCAAACATTTTTTACATTTTATACTGACAATATACTTAATCAAAGTTTCTTGTACTCATTTGGTTTTCATGGTTTTCTTAATCAAATAGAAGGTTTGCAAGGAAACTTAAAATCAAAGATGATAACTTATTGCAATTATTCCCATAAAAAAACAGAGTTTAAACAATTGTGCCATCCAGCACTTTGTGATAATAAACCAATACGTAATACTGTAAAACTAAATAAAAATATGATTATAACTGGACCTAATGCGGCAGGAAAAACAACTATAATTAAAAGTACAATTATTAACTTACTGTTATCACAGCAAATTGGTTGCGGTTTCTACGAAAAGGCTACAATATATCCTTATCAAACTATCCATTGTTATATAAATATACCAGACACGTCTGGCAGAGACAGTTTATTTCAAGCGGAAGCACGTAGATGTAAAGAAATATTAGATGATGTCTACAGAAAACCAAATACAAGACATTTCTGCATATTTGATGAACTATATTCAGGAACAAATCCGTACGAAGCTGTAGCAAGTGCATATGGTTATTTAGACTACTTAATAAAGTCAAAGAAATGCACGTTTATTTTGACTACGCATTTTATTAATTTGTGTAAGATTATGAATACAAACAAACATGTAAAAAATTACCATATGATTGTGAATAGCGAGAATGAAGAACTTAAATACACGTATCAAATGAAACAAGGTATATCTAACATAAAAGGTGGAACCTTTGTATTGCGTCAGCTTGGATATCCTGATGAAATTATAAAGAAAGCAATTGATACATTGGATGTATTATAGTGGAAAAGTTATACGTTTATTTTAATTTAAAAATATATATGTTTGTAGTAATAAAACGATGCTTTTAGATGGTGCTAGTGGAATAATGCTTGTTTTAGGCATTTCGGTTGTGTTAAATATTATAGTATTTATGTATTTTCGCAATCGGGTTACAAGTTTAGAAAACAAAGTAGATGTTATGTTTCAGATCGTACAGGAACACGCTAACACTCCAAATAGTGGCGGCGGTGGTATACCTCAAGGTGATATGGCAAGTGAGTTGGGAATACCAGAAAGTGTTATGAATTTACAGCCTGAAAATGGAGAGTTAAACCCAGTAAGTGAACTAGAAGAAAACAATGTTGTCGATGACAATCATGTTGAAAGTGATGATAATAGCGAAGATAGTGATGATAATAGTGAAGATAATGATAATGAAACCAATCTTGAATCAACATTAAAAGTGGTTGATATGAATGAATCAAGTGATCCCAATCAATTAATACAGGTAAGTGATGACGACGATGATAGCGACGATGACGACGACGATGATAGTGAGGATGATGATAGCGAGTATGAAAATAACAATGAAGGCGCATTAGCTAACCCAAATCTTGTTATTAGTGGAAGTTTAATGGAACCTAATATGGTTAATCTTGATGAAAATGATCCGGGTATCATTGATGTGGTTGATTTACCAGTCGATGCTCCGGTTCCAGGAGATTCAATCAAAACCTTGAATATTGGCGAAGATGTTGAAGATGATAGTGAACAAAGTTTAGCTGAAAATGACGATAGTAATTTAAACAAAATGCAGGTATCTCAATTGAGAGATATTGCAAAAGAAAAAGGAATCAGAGGTGTATCAAAAATGAAAAAAAAAGAACTTATTTCGCTTTTAACACAATAAGCATAAATATGTTTGGTTTTTTTATCTTTTTGTAATATAAATACATTATGAGTTGGGGAACTTGCTATTCAGGATCTAATAATATTCATTTTGATTATCCGGCTATTATGAATGACGGTCGCAATTTCGCTACCTGGGTACCTGCTAATGAAGTTAGTGAAAACATTAGAACACAAGCCAATATTCAAAACAATAACGATTATAGACAATATTTAGTTAATAACGCTGATGATATTATCAAAAATAATCAGATTACTGCTTGCGATCAATGCTGCTACTGTGCGGCTTCAAATGTTGGACCAGCAGTAACAAACAATAAATATTTATACAAATCCTGCAGTGATTCATCTGCGCCATATGGTTATGAAACTAGCGACTTAAAAAATCTTTACTTATCAAGAAACGAATTACAAAGTAAAATGATCGCGCCAATTGTTAATCAAGAAGATATCCTTAGACGTACAAGCATGTAAAATTATGTTAGTTTATAAAATTAACATAATTTATCGTTTCATATTATTACGTTTGTAAAATTCTAACTCTTCTTGCCAACGTTTTCCCATAAGATCATAAAATACCGAATCTTCCGTTTGAGTCATTGCTTCGCCAACTTCAATAGGATTTGTTTGAACTATTCTTGTTTCTTGTGTGGTTTCTTTGGTATCTGCCGTTTCAATAACTTTATTCATGTTATCTTGCTGACTATCATGACAAACAACACTAGTCAGTTGAATCTCACTTTCAGTTTTTTTATATTTTTTTAAACAACAACAGTAGTATAGATTTACTCCTGTGGATAAAACGCTAAATACAGATATATAGAGAAAAGGATTTGAAAAATCCACATTTATTTCTTCCATAACAACGATATATATAGTTAAATATTAATTTTTTACTATATAAAATATTAATTATATACATAATAATAATGAAAATCATCAGTTTTGATATTGGAATTAAAAATTTAGCATATTGCTGTTTCTACGTATCGAGTCAAAACAAGTTTGAAATAGAATCTTGGGACGTGATCAATTTATGCGAAGAAACAAATTACAAGTGTTGCGAACAGAATAAGAAAAAACAACCCTGTACTAAAGAAGCAAAATATCATAAAAATAATTTCTATTATTGTAAACAACACGCTAAAAAATCCAATTTCAAAATACCATCAGCCACAGCTGGGTTAAGTGCATTACCTAAATTAAAAAAATTAAAAGTAAACGAGTTGTACATCGAGTGTTCTAAATTAGGTATAAACTACGTTAATCAAATAAACTACAACAACAGCATTTCAGACAGTCAAGTTGAACCTTCTCCTAAACCGTTAAAGAAAAATCAAATAATAGAACTAATGGAAACGCACTTTAAAAACGATTATCTTGAGCCAGTTGTAAAAATTAAAGCAGAAGATATGACATTACCTGCAATCGCACAGAATATAATGAAAGAATTTGATAACTTATTTAGTAATTATGAATTTGATCATATTTTAATTGAAAATCAAATAAGTCCGATTGCAAACCGCATGAAAACTGTTCAAGGAATGATAACTCAATATTTTGTTATGAAAGGGATGCCGTCTATTCATTACGTTTCCTCAAGTAATAAACTAAAACATTTCATTGAACCTAAAAAGAAAACCACATATGCAGAGAGAAAAAAATTAGGTGTTTCAAAAACAAAAGAGTTAGTTGATAATGTTCACTGTATGCAGTCTTGGTGTGAGACATTTGATAAACATAAAAAGAAAGATGATTTAGCAGACAGTTTTTTACAAGGTTTATGGTTTTTGCGAGAAAATGAATATTTAACTTTAGCTATTGGTGAATAAATAATTTGTTAGTGCGGATTACTTAAAATTAAAAGTTCTAATTAAATCATAATAAACTTATGTCTTCAGAACCTGAAGTTATTGAACTTAATGTTGATGATTCATCTACTATTAAAATAGATAGTGAACCGCCAAAATCGGTGAATTTTGGACCTGGTATTGAATTATTAATGAATGAAAAAACAAAAAATAGTGGTGGTGATTCTGGTGCGGATATTGAACTAGGTGATTTAAATAAACTTGAAGCTGAACTTAATGACTTATCGGAAGATGCTAACGACACTCCGTCTATCAGCAAAAAAGAGGCTGGTGGATTGTTCCAGTCGTTTAGTTTATCTTCTTCAAAAGAATCTTCGGAAAAAACTGAACCTGAATCAAGTGGTGGCGGTATGTCATCAGCGCCTCCAGGTGTCTCACAACCTCCTACAATTGGCAAATCAACGTCGCAATCTGATAAAAAAGATAAAACATGGGATGGCTTTAGTTCTTTTAACGATATTCCTATGAATCCTGATGTTAAAGTCCCTGACAAACCCAAAATGAGCCGCGAAGAAATGCTTAGAGAGAAATTTCAGATCTTGAGAAAACTCGAAGATTTAGAACGTAGAGGAGTTCAATTAAGCAAAAAATATAGCATGGAATCACCTTTAGCAGAAATGCAAGGAGAATATGAAACATTAGTTGCCGAACGTGAAAAGAAAAACAGCGTTCAATTTCAAGGAAAAATGCTTTTAGCGGTTATTACTGGTCTTGAATTTATGAACAATAAGATCGACCCGTTTGATCTCAAACTAGATGGATGGTCAGAACAAGTTAATGAAAATTTAAATGATTATGACGAGATTTTTTCTGAACTTCATGAAAAATACAAATCTAAGTCGAAACTTGCTCCTGAACTTAAACTATTATTTCAACTTGGTGGCAGTGCAATTATGTTGCACATGACAAACTCAATGTTTAAGTCGTCTCTACCGAATATGGATGATATCATGAGACAAAATCCTGATTTAATGAGACAATTTTCAAGCGCAGCTGCCAACAGCATGAGTGATACAAATCCTGGATTTAGTGGTTTCATGAACAGCATGATGAATAACGACGCACCGGGTGATGATGATATTGGTCGTGTCAATGCGAGTGGACCTCCCCCACCCCCTATGAAAACGCGTGATCGTTCGCGAGACCGTAGCGTACCTCCTGCAGTTCGAGATAATATTAGCATGAGACAATCTAATGCTAGCGATGGTATTAACATAATGGAAAGCTTTGGAAATATAAGCAACGAACCTGAAAAAACTGTAAGACGTCCTAGACCGGAAATGAAAGGCCCGAGTGATATATCCGATTTGTTGTCTGGATTAAAGACAAAAACAATTAACGTTTCAAGCGAAAAGAATGATGATGCAGGAAGTACTGTAAGTATTACAGAATTGAAAGAACAAGAAGGCGCATTGAATTCTTCTTCTGCTCCTAAGAAATCGAAAAGACGACCAATTTCGGAAAGAAACACTATTAGTTTAGATATCTAAGAATCTTTTTACAAAAATTGATTATATTTAAATACAAATTATTAAATATAATCATCACAATATGGAAGAAGAAACAATGAAAAATAAAAAGCAAGAATTAGGGCAGTTTTATACAACAAATTACAATTATATCTTGCAAAATATGTATCTACCTAAGGATATTACACGTATGGTAGAACCATTTGCAGGCAATCTTGACTTGTTGAAATGGGTCAAAACTATGCAAGTAAGTAAAGATGATATAGATATCGAATGTTTCGACATTGATCCCAAAGACAAGTCAATTGAAGTACGAGATACAATACTTAACCCACCTGATTACCACAACAAATTTGTATTAACTAACCCACCTTACTTAGCACGAAATAAGTGCAAGGATAAAACCGCATTTGACAAATATAACACAAACGACTTGTATAAATGTTTTATTGAAGAATTAATAAAATCAGAGCAGCAACCAATTGGTGGTATTTTGATTGTTCCGTTGAATTTTTGGTGTTCTATACGTGATGGCGATATTAGTTTGAGATGTAGATTCCTCGAGGTTAATCATATCGTTCAAATGAACATATTTGAAGAAAAAGTGTTTCATGATACTGGATATACTGTATGTAGTTTTCAATTTTGTAGAAAGGGAGAATATACAATTCATCCTTTTACAATCAATATATATCCCAGCAATAAGGTTCTAACAGATATCTCTCTACACCACGGGAATAATTTTGCAATTGGTGGCGAAATATACAAATGTCCACAAAATTCATCAATAACTATAGATCGACTAACCAGAAAAAACAAAGAAACTGCAGGTGATGCAATAACAAATATCCTTGTTAAATGCATCGATGATAATGCAGAAAATAAGATTAGGTTAGAAATGGTTTCTGATGAAAACAGATATATTGATGAAACCGAGAAGACCTCTGCACGATCATATGCAACGCTTGTTATCAACCCTGCTATCAGTATAGAGCAACAACTAGTATTAGTTGACTGTTTTAACGAATTCTTGGAAGAAAAAAGGAGTAAATATAACTCCTTATTCTTAACAAACTATCGAGAAAGCAATACTATTGCTAGAAAACGTATATCTTTTAGTCTTGTGTATGAAATAGTTAACTATCTACTCACTAGTAGAATCTTGTAGTTGAATATTAGCTTTGTTTTCCAGCCACCAGTCCTGAAATTCCTTCATGTCTCCAACAAATATAAACTTTTTTACCTTGTCTGCCTGCTGTTGCGTATATTCATACAATTCTGGATTCTCGAATTTATCCATCATGTAAGTAAAATGCGGCTTTCGCATGAAGGATTGAGATCCATCAAGAATATTGATGAAGTAGGTTGGCTTAGTCTGTTCATATTGCACAAGATGTTTGATCTGTGAATGAACAAAGTGATAAACCTCGCGAAGACTGCGAGTTTGTGCGCCACCTGCAGCACATACAAATTTCAAATTGTAGTAAAGAATGGAATCGCCTATTTCCTGCTTTCCATCAAAATCTTCTGTCCATTCAAAACCATCTGGTAGAGCCTCTCCTTTATAGGTCATTGGGTTTGGGCGTCTTACAATATCAAACGACTCTAGGTTGATGCGTTCACCATTTGATTTTGGGCATTCGTATTGCGTAATGTGCTTGACTTGAGTTCTCTGGTAAACTTCACAACGACTGTCTTTCTGTCCAGCCGAATCGGAAATATTCTCTTGTCGCCATTCCTTGGTTTGAAACTCAGAAGAAATAATCTTAACAATCTTAAGAACCTTTTTCTTAGGAACGGTGGTAGCAGTTGAAAGTGCGGACATGGTTGTTGTTTGTATGTTTGTTCTTTGTGCTACAAGAACAGAGCTGTAAATATGAATCAATTTTTTTTTAAAGTAATTAAATACGATAAATACTTTCATTTAAAAAGTATTTATAGTGTTTTATTATATGCAAATAATCAATGGCAAAAAGCATTCTGAATTAATTCATAAAAATATTATGAATTTCATACAAGAAAAACAACATAATGGCGTACCTACTCTAGCATTTTTTCTTGTAGGAGATCGCCAGGATTCGCGTACTTATGTTTCTATTAAAAAGAAAACATGTAGCAAACTTGGTTTTCAGTATCGCGAGTTTTTATATAATTCTGATGTCTCTTTTGAAACACTTAAAAACAAAATTATTGAATGCAACAATGACAAGAGTATTAATGGTATTATGTTGCAATGTCCACTCCCGCAACATATAAATGAAGTTGCAATGATGAATATCATTGATCCACATAAAGATGTTGATGGCTTTCATAGCCAAAATGTTCAGTATTTATTACAAAATAATTTGTCAAAAAATATGCTTTCACCAAACCCTTTGCATGACCAAACAGAAGACGATCTTGATTCATTTCACTTTTATCCTTGTACACCATTAGGTATCATGACACTTTTATCAAGAGAAAATGTAAATGTTAAAGGTAAGCGCACAACAATTGTTGGATGCGGAAGGGTAGGAAGACCTTTGTCTATGATGCTTATCCAATAT
>MDTA01206722.1_pt1 | contig 11614 bp, 11 predicted proteins | sample 811151 | NCBI WGS metagenome assembly MDTA01 (sample SAMN05326648, study PRJNA326480) | marine metagenome | isolation source: seawater | place: Indian Ocean: South | collected 2010 | reverse complement strand
TATTTTTCACAAAGATCAATTAAATCGATAGTATAAAAATAATTATCATTCATTATTAATTTAAAATTTTTTTCTGCTGTATTTGAATTAGCACCCTGATGAAATATAAACTTAACTTTTTTTGCAAATTTTGCTTTTTTAAAATTATTTAAAAAATCAATATTATTATAATATTTGAATTTTTTAGACTTGAGTTTCTTTTTTTTGTCAACTACACATAATTTTTTTTTTATTTTTCCTATCCCTTCTAATTTTTTTACTAAATTTTTTCCAATGAAACCTAATCCTCCAGTTACGACTATCATATTTTTTTAATTTTTTTGATTATGTTTGTTGTGGAATAATTTTTCAACATTCGAATAACTTTCACTTTACTACCAATTTTTTTCAAAAATTCTGAACCTACTATTTTTGATTTTTTGTATTCTGCTCCTTTAGTCAAAATTTCTGGTCTGATTTTAGTAATTATAATTTCAGGAGTTTTTTGATCGAAAACTATTATATAATCAATATATTTAATAGATGAGAGAAGTATTAATCTTTCTCTTAAATTGAATATAGGTCTTTTAGACCCCTTATTCATTTTAATAGATTTATCAGAATTTAATAATACCAACAATCTATCTCCCATTTTTTTAGATCTCTCAAATATTTTTATGTGGCCAGGATGTGGAATATCAAAACATCCGTTTGTAACAATCAATTTTTTTTTTTGTTTTTTTAATTTTCTTCTTTCTTGAAGAAAATTTTTTAGATTAAAGATTTTTTTCATTAAAATTTAATAAGAGTTTTTCCTAAATTTGTTCCCTCTCTTATATCTTTAATTGCCTTATTTATATTATTTAAAGAAGTAGTATTTGTTATTATTTTATTAAAATTAAATTTTTTTGATTCAATTAATCTTACATATCTGGGTATATCAATATCTGGTATTGTTCCTCCTCCTTCACTATCAAAAACTTTTTTTCCATGAAAATTACTTGACGCATTTTTAAAAATTATACTTTTATTATGCTTTGGTTGGCCAACTAGTACTAGTTTTCCTTTTTTTGATAAAATTGAATAAGATTTATTTATAATTTTTGGGTTTCCAACAGTATCAATAATTATTTCGGGGCCACTAGATCCAAAAATTTTTTTTATTTTTTCCTCTAGATCTAAACTATTATAATTTATAGTGTGTGAAGCCCCAATTCTTTTTGCAAAATCTAATTTTTTACTTTTTATATCTATAACAGTTATTGGGTGAGCTGAGATCATGTTGCAAGCCTCAACAAGGCTTAAACCAACACTTCCTGATCCAAAAATTAATACTGATTGTCCAATTTTTATATTTGCCTCGTTGTTTACCAAACCTAAAGCTGTTGTTAAAGAACAACCCAATAAAGCACATGTTTTAAAAGATATAGTTTTTGGAACAACTGTTATTCGATTTTCTGAGATTACTGCATGATCATTGAAAGTGGTAACTAAGCCGCCTCCAACCAAAACATTTTTTTTTGTCAAACTTTTATATTTTGGAAATTTAGATTGAATTCCCTTTGACTCTCTCCAATGTAAAACTACATGATCTCCAACATTGCACTTTGAAACTCCTAAACCAACTTTCTTTACAATGCCACCACCCTCATGACCCATTAAATGTGGTAAAAAATTATCTTTTCCTTTATCTCCATTAATTTCTTGAAGTTGTCTTCCACAAATACCACTATATTTCAATTCTACTAATACTTGACCAAAATCTAAATTTGGTACTTCTAACTTATGAATAACTAAAGGTTTTTTAAGTTTTTCTAAAACTGCGGCTATCATAATTTAATTATTTCATTAAATTTTTTATAACTTATGGGTTGAGTTCCAATAAGCGAAACAACATGACCACCTGCTTTATTTGCATAATGAATTGAACTTAAAATATTCATTTTCATATTGATACATGTTGCTAGAACAGAGACAACTGTATCACCTGCTCCGGATACGTCAAAGACACTTTTTACTTTGGAAATGAAATGTTTTGTTAAATGTTTATTAAATAAAGTAATCCCTTTTTCACCTCTAGTAACTATTATATTTTTAAATCTGTATTTCTTTTTAAGATTTTTGCATGCTTCAACAATATCTTTATTTTCATTATCAAGTTTCAAATAAAGATTTCTTAATTCAAGTAAATTTGGTGTTATAAAATCTGCACCTGAATAACATGAGTAATTTTTCAAAGTCTTACTTGGATCAACTATAGAGATAACATTATTTTTTCTTGATATTTTTATTGCATACTTGATTATATTTTCATTAAGAGAATTTTTACCATAGTCACTAATTATCATTATGCTAGCTTGTTTGATTAAAGTCCTGATTTTTAAGTTTATTTTTTTTTCTTCGGCCTTAGTTAAATTACTACTATCATCTTCGTAATCGATACGAGCAACATGTTGATTTTTAATCAAAATTCTTTTTTTTAATATTCCTTTATAATTCTTTTTTATTAAAAAGTACTTGGTATTAATTTTTTTTTTCTTGATCAGACTCAATATTTTATTCGATACTATGTCGTCACCTAAAACACCTATTGGAACTACTTCATTTTTAAGATTAACTAAATTAGCCAAAACATTTCCTGTACCACCTAAACTTACTTTTGAAGATTGATATTTTATAACTGGGACAGCAGCCTCTGGAGACAATCTATCTGATGTGCCTTTAAAAAACTCATCTAAAAAAAAATCACCTAATAGTAAGATTTTTTTATTGCTTTTAGCGTTCATTTTTTAGTTACTTCAAAATAAATGTTAGATGAATTACTTCTATTTCTTATTGATATTAAATCAAGGATTAAATTTAAAAAAATTAAAGTATAATACTTTTAAAAAATTATGAAATCTTATCGTAAGAAAATAACAGCTAACTTTTTTTGGCATGGTAAAGAATTATCTATTTATGAGATTGCTTGTTTAAAATCATTTATAAAAAACGGATTTAATGTAGTTGTTTATTCATTTAAAAAAATTCCGCTACCTAATAAAGTGATTTCAAAAAATGCAAATCTTATTTTAAAAAAATCTGAAATTAAAAAATTTATTCATGGTGGAAAAAAGGGGTGCTTAGCTGCATACTCAGATAAATTTAGAATTTTAATTCAAAAAAAAAATCTTGGATGGTGGTTTGACTTAGACATTATATGTCTAAAAGATTCTAAAAGTTTTTTAAAACTAGAAAAAAATAAAAAAATAATAATTGGATATGAAACAAAAAATAAGGTAAATACTGCTGTCTTAAAAATAAATGATATTAGTTTAATTAAAGAAATTTTAAATAATATAAAACAAATCGGTTATAAATTTAAATGGGGTAAAATCGGACCAATTCTTTTTAGTCAATATATATCAAACAAAAATATTGACTCTGAAATTTTTCCTGAAAGTTTTTTTTATCCAATAAATTTTAAGAATATTGAACTTCTTTTTAATCCAAAACATTTTAAATTAGCTACTAAGCTATCAAATAAAAGTCACACAATTCACCTATATAATCAAATAATAAATAGAATTGGTATACCAAAAAACATTTTGCCACCTAAAAATTCTTATTTATATAGAAAAATTATTCAAATTTGTCCCGAATACAAAAGTTTAGAATCGCTTCCAGAAACCACTTTTCAAAAACTTCTGAATAAAAAAAATGGTTTTAAAGAAAACTTTTTAGACCTTATTCCAAGTTTTTTTAGAGCAATTAAAAGATTTTAAAAAAAAGTTTTTTTTGCTCTCTTTAAAAAAATAATTGTCAAAGAAAGTAATCTAAAAAAAATAAATCTATTTATTTGATTATTCCAATTAATTGTTCGGTTTTGATTAATTAAAAAAATACTTTGTGTAACTCCAGCACCAACTGTTGACAAAATAATATTACATTTTAACAAAGAAAAAAAATCAATTAGAAAATCTTCTCCAGAAGTTTTTCTAAAACCTTTTTTAAAGACTGTATTATTATAAAAGGTACTATATTTTTTTTCTTTCAATTTTACTATTATATAATTTTTTATTTTTTTTGAATCAGAAGCAATATAAATATTTCTTATTTTGGTTTCCTTTTGTAAAATTTTTTCAATATTTTTTTTAAAATATTCTAACTGGAAATTAAAAATTGTATCCTTGAATTGTATATTAAATATTTTTGATAAATTTAAAGTTCTATCTGTAGTTCTCAAATGTAAACCTAAGATATTAGTAGGTAATTTTTTTTTTTTTATTTTCTTTTTTATTATTTTTCCTGGTAAAATTTTTTTATACGATTTTTTCCATTCTTCGAATAAAGATTGATTATTAATTGTTTTTAAAGGGTTATTCTTTATCGCATTTTTTAAACATAATTCTGTGTTATAAGAACTGAGGTAAATATTTGAAACTTTTTTATTTTTTAATTTTATTATTTTGATATTTTTAATTTTGCAATAATCTACAAATCTAAAAGGACATTCCTTAGTTTTTTTTTCATATATATAAAAAATTTTACTTCTCTTTTTTTTGTTTAATTTATTAAAAGCTATATAAAACGTTATAGCTCTCAATTTATCACTAAAACCAGATTTAATATTTGATAAATCGACTATCATTAATTTAATATTTATAACAATTTATTATTCCAACTACATTTCCTAATGATCTTAAAAATTTTTTTCTATTTAAAAGAAATATGCTTATAAAAAAAATTCCTGCTCTTATTAAAGTCATTATAAAAAATCTTAATAATGATAGATTGTACTTTTTAACAATTTTAAACCTATTTCTTACTTCACATACTCCAAATTCAAAATTGCTTCTATCAATTGATAAAGGATGAAAATATTTTGCTCCGGAAGAAATTAGAATTTTTTTTTTTGAATTATAAAAATTCAAACTAAAATCTAAATCTTCCAAGTATCCGTAAGTACCAAAATTATCATTAAATCTAAGATTTTTTATTTGATTTGATTTATAAATACATGCTGTTGTATATATCCAATCAACATATATATCATTCTCTATGTTCAATATTTTAGATTGCCAGCCACTGAGAGCAACTTTTCCAGGTTTGTTTGGATAGAGCTGTAATGAGTTAAATAAAAAATTATTTTTTATTCTTTCTATTAAATTATTTTTTTTTACATTTTGAATTTGGTTAAAACCATATCCAACAATATTATCATTATTAAAATTAGAAGTAATAGTTTTATCCATTTGTGAAAACATCTCTTCAGAAAAAATTATGTCATCATCTAAAAACATTACAAATTTATTTATTTCACTCATTTTTTCAATTCCAATATTTCTTTGTAATGAGGTTGATGGCTTACTTTTAAAGAATTTAATAGTATTCTGATTTATTAATGTATTAATTTCATTTTCATATTTTTTATCAGAGCTATCTACCACTATAATTTCTAAAAAATTAATTTTAAGTTTGTTTATTTGATCTAATGTTTTTTTTAAATATTTTGGTCTATTTCTAGTTGGAATTACTAACGATGTTTCTTCACTAAACATAAATTTTATATAAATTTTCTTATGAAATTATAGAGATTTTTTTCTTTAAACAATGCTCCTTTTATTCCACAATTTTTTGCAAATTTTAAATCAATCTCTTTATCTCCAATCATATAAATATTTTTATGTTTAATATCCCAATTATTTCTAATCATTTTATAAAATTTAGTTCTTGGTTTTCTACAATTGGAAATTTTCTTAAATTTTTTTATTATTCCGTCTCGATGAAATGGACTATAAAAAATTTCATTAATATAACAATTTTTTTTTTTTAACTCATGTAATATAAAATTATGTAATTTTTCAACATCATCTCTAGTGAAATAACCTCTGGCTATGCCTGATTGATTGGTGATTATAAAAATATTATAATTTTTTTTAACTAAATACTTGATGGCTCTCTTAGCACCAGGCATCCAAGCAAAATCTCTAATTTGACTTACATATCCAATATCCTTATTTAGCACACCATCCCTATCTAAAAATATCGTATTTTTGTTAATTTTTTTAAAAAAATTTTTAATTTTTAACTTACTACTATTTGATAAATTTATATAATTTTTGAGTTTTTTATATTTAATAAAATTATATTTACTATCTAAATTTAAATGGCTATTTTTATTAATAATTGAAAAAGGTGGTATTTTATAATTTGTAGTCTTATTTTCGTAAAAATACAAATTTTTCTTTGTCCTATAAAAATATTTTTCTAAAGAGAAAAGATTTAAATTTATAAAATAGTCAGATCTAAATAAAAAAAAATCCTTGTTTATTTTTTTTTTTTATTATTTTAGAAATATTACATATATCAAATTCATTTTTTTTTAATTTTATAAAAATAATTTTTTTATTTTTAAAAGTAATTTTTTTTTTAGAGCTTAAAATAAAAATATTATCTAAGTTATATTTTTTAAAATAATTAAGAAATTTGTTTAAATAATTTTGATTTTTTAATATTAATACTGCGGAATTTAATTCTCTCATTTATTCAATTTATAAAGAAGTATACTCAATGTAAATTAGGAATTTTAATTAAAACGTTATTTTTTGATATGTTTAACTAAAAAAAATAAAACACTAAGGTAAGTTATTAAACTTAGAATAAGAGAAATATAAAAATTTTTAAAAAATAAATATGATGATATTGGCAAAAAAATTAAAAGTTGCATAAATAAAAAAGTTTTAAAAAAATTGTATTTTTCCAAAAAGTAATGATGCATATGATTATTGTCTGCTGTAAATGGATTTTTTCCAGTTAAAATTCTTTTAATAAATAACCTCAACAACTCATAGCCAGGAATACACATCAGTAAAAATATTTTATCTGAATGGATTATATAACTTTGATTGTAAGCTTTAATACAAATGTAGCTGATAAAAAAACCTAATATCAAAGATCCACTATCTCCTAAAAACATTAAGTTTTTTAAATTATAGAAAATATAAAATAATAAGCAAATACTTAAAAATATTAAATAGTATACATATGTATGTTGTAATATAAAAATCAGAAAAACTATTAATGTATACGTAGCTGCTTGGGCATTAATACCATCTAACATATTAAAAGCATTAATAAACAATAAAAAACAAAGGACTGTAAAAAAAAACGAAAATTCTCCTAAAAAAATATTTTTACTGATGAATGAAAAATTTAGCTCGGTTATTAAAAGTTCTTTGTCAAAAATTATTGCTGCACATATAAATATTGACATAATAATAAATTTTACAAATGAGTTTAAATCTTTTTTATCGTCAAGGCGTCCAAGAAAAAAAAACAAAGAAATAACAATTATAAAACTTATTTGTTGAGTTAAGCTTTTAAAAATAATCAAAGATCCTATTTCAAAAAAATAACTTAAACATATATAAAAAAAAATATTAGAATAAAAAATTAATCCTCCTATCAGAGGTATAGGTTGGTCGTGTATTTTTCTATTATTATCAGGAATATCATAAATATTATTTATTTTTGCGAGAAATCTATGATTTAAAAATAATATTAAATTCAAAATTGTTGAAATAATAAAAATAATAAGTGTCATTATTTTGTAAATTTACTAGCTAAATAAAAGCCTATCGGAAAATAGTTTATAAAAATATACCAATTATTAAAATAATTACCTGAAGGTAAAAACGGAAACATAGAAATAAATATAGTAAGCAAAAAGAAATAACTTGCTTGATGTTTTTGATTAAAAGTTCCTTTAAAAGATTTTTTTAATAATATAAATAAATTATAAGTTATATATACGAAAATACTAAAAAATATAAAAAATCCAATAATGCCAATTTCAGATAAAAATTGGAGGTAAATATGATGAGGATGAGTATTGCAACCATCTTCTAATCCAAGTGTCTCCATGCCTTTTGAGTAAATTTTTTTTAATTTTTCTTTATATGCATCTTTTGAACAAATTTTCCTAAATGATTTAATTCCAGCTCCTAAAACTGGGTAATCTTTAAATATTTGAAATGCTGTGTGATAATGAAGAGTATGTCTTAAACTAAAAATAATTGAATAATTAGAATAAGTTGATTGTTGAATGGTATGATTAATTGTTCTATTTAAACTTTCCTTTTTAAATTGGAAAATAATTAAAAATACAATTAATATTGATAAAAATGACCAAAATAAATATTTTCTTTCTACTAAAAAATAAAAAAATAAAAAAATAAAAAAATTACCTAAAGCTGTTCTTTCGCCACTGATTAACACTAAAAATAATGAAAGAATAATTAATATAATATTATACTTCATTATATTATTAGTTTTAAAAAAATAGGATAATCCAATTATTAAAGGCAATGTTCTAGAAATAAAACTTCCCATTATTTCCTCATCATCAAATAAACTTCTTATTCGGGCACTCGATCCATCTACTTCGGTTCCAAATACATTAATATTGAAATTTATAATTAATAAACTATCTAAAAATAAAACTATTAAAGAAATAAAATAAATCTGATAAATTTTTTTTGGTAAATCAGAAAAACTATTAATTAAATATGCTATTGCAAATATAAAAAAAACTAATCTCAAGTAAGTAATGGAACTTTTTAGAGAAACTAAGGGATTTACTGAAAATAATGAGGATAAATTTAAAATTACAAATATTGATAAAAAAAAATAAAAGTACTTATTTTTTATATAAAAGTATCTCTTATTTAATAAAATAAATAACATGGTCAAAATACCCACGAGACTACCTGAAAAATCTGTAAAAAAAGGACCAGAAATTAAAAATATTGGAAAAAAAATTACTAAATACTTACTTAGATTTATTAAAAAATTATATTTCATTGAAAATTTATATATATATGAATTTGTAGATGTTACATATAATTAAATTTCTAAAAAATAGATCAAAATTAGACTTATCTATATTTTTATTATTAATATTTTATTGGACATCAATATGGTCATCTATTGGTGTTGGTTATAAATCTATTCTTTTTTTTGGAAATAATTTAATTGAAAATATTAATTTTTTTAGAATAAATCTTCCTTTATTATTATCTTTAATTTCTAGTTTATTTTTAATATTTAAAATAAATAAATTAAAATCATTTAATATCTTATACCTTTTTTATTTATATTTTTTACTTCAGTTGATAGGCTTATTTTTTAATTCAGAAGTAAATTTTACACTTGGAAATAACTTTTTGATAATTTTGGGGATAGGTTCAATTAACTTATTTATAATTTTAAAAATCTTTAATAAAGAAAACTTTTCAAAATATTTATTATACACTTCAATTATTTTTTGTATGGTATTCGTCTTGTTCATTTTTATAACAAATATTGATAAAATGGCAGAATACCTAGCCTATTCAACTTTCTATTCTCTAAGCCTACCTTCCGATAGACTCTTAGATAATGCCTATCCGCGTACTACAGGGCTTTCAAGATTATTCGCTGTTGTTAATTTGTTTTTAATTGGATTATATATAAATAATTTTTTCAAACATAAAAAAATCATTAGTATATCGCTACTGGCAATAATAGTAATATTTGGAAGCATTATATGGGGTTTCCAATCAAGAGGTACTATAATAAGTTATTCTTCATCAATCATAATAATAATTCTTTTATTTAAAAAAAAATTTCAAAGTAAAATAATTGATCTGTTTCTAATCTTATTGATTCCAATACTTATTTTTCAAGGTGCATCAGGAATATCAAAAAATATTTTTTTGAAAAAATACGATATTCCAAGCGAAAAATTTGAAAATATGAATGATCAAGAAAAACAAGAATTTCAAAAAAAATTCTTTGAACAAATGAGTGATCAAGAAAAACAAGAATTTCAAAAAAAATTGAAAGAAGTGAAACAACAGTCCTCTTATGCCAACAGATTTTTAAGGAAGCAAATGATTACTTCTGGTAGAATTGAAATATGGAAATATGCTCTATCTAATTATGATTTTAAAAAAATTTTTGGTTATGGAGTACAGGCTGATAGATTTTTATTAGGGAAAAAATATAAATCATATGGAAACAATTCCTCAAATGTTTTTTTATACTTTTTTATTTGCGGAGGCTACCTATCTCTAATTTTACTTATTATTATTTTAAGTAAAGTTTACTATTATTGTTTAAACATTTATTTTAAGAAGGATTATAATTTTATTAAAGAATCATTTTTATTTAAAATATCTTTAATGTTATTGATTTTTTTTAGTGTTAGAGGTTTGGTAGAAAATAGTTATGGACTATTTAGTATTGATTTTATTTTGGTAATATTAAGTATTTTTATTATCGAAAATTTATACAACAAATCAATGAATTTAAAAATTTTATAGAGCTAAAATTTAATTTTTTATTTTATTAATCATTTCGACACACAAAAATAATAAAAATCCAGATAAAGCAAAAACCAATCTGTTAAGAGTAACTGGTACCAAAAAAGATAGATCATTTGGAGTATTTATAAATATCGCATATATAAATCCAAACATTAAAATAAGATAGGTATAAACAAATCTATTTTTCTCTAAATAATTAGTTTGAAATTTTAATACAAATAGTGATAAAAATATTATCAACCATATAGGATACTTCACAAAGCTGATAAAAAAATATTTTGATATTATAATTATTTTTGAAAATAAGTATGAAAATTGTAAATTTTTTAAAGTCTCTGAATTAATTATTTCATGGTTAAAATCGACAGATTCAAAATAATAGTCTTTTATAAATATAAAAAATAAAAACAAAAAAATTGAAAAAATTAAATAAAAGAACTTATTAATATAAAATCTTTTTGAATGAAAAAAATATAAAAAACTTAAAATTAAAAAGTAAAAAAAACCCTCTTGTTTTGTCCAAATAAGAATATTTGAAATAAGTAAGGTTATTAACTCAGGATATATTGATCTATTTTCACTTAAGTTATTAAACTTTAAGAAAAAATGAGAAAAACAATAAAAGGAAAAAAATATAAAATATTCTTGATATCCTCCAAACAAGTAAAAATTTATCGATAAAAAACATATTAAAAAAATAATTATTATTTTTTCAAATTCAGTAAAATTTTTATTTAATTTACTCTTGATAGAAAAAATCGAAACTAGAAATATATATATGAAAAATAATCTACCCAAGTATTCATTTTGTAAAAAACTGTTTTTCCAAAAAAAAGCCCAAATATATGATCCTAAATGAGGATAATAATCATAAGGAACACCTTTTAAATTCGCTATTGATCCCTCTTGAAAAAATACTTTGACCTTGAATATCCAATGTGCAAGAGCGTCATACTCTAAATATGCATTCTTTACAATTGTAAGTGATATAGCATAAAAAAAAATTACAAATCCCAGACAAAAATAAAAATTTTCTTGGAATAATTTTAAATAATTTTTATTAAATATTATTAAAAATATAATTACATAAAGAAATATAATAAAAAAAATTAAATTAAGGTTAATTGAAAAAAAAGAGAGTATTAATAATAAATTACAGTTTATAATTATATTGATTAATAAAATATCATTAAAACTATATTTGATAATTGAATTTTTCTCTAAATAAAAATAATTTAGTGGGAAGTTTGAAAATACAAATAAGAAAGTTAAAGTAATTATTATAG
>MDTA01042310.1_pt1 | contig 11614 bp, 19 predicted proteins | sample 811151 | NCBI WGS metagenome assembly MDTA01 (sample SAMN05326648, study PRJNA326480) | marine metagenome | isolation source: seawater | place: Indian Ocean: South | collected 2010 | reverse complement strand
TCGTGCACTTCCTCATTAGGCAGAAACCCTATTCTTTTTCTTTGTGATGGCATAAAATAAAATAAAAGTGTCACACTTGCATAATACTAGTGTTGCACTATATTGAAATTAAGTCAATCAAAATATTATGCACTTTTTGGTAATTCCAGCAGGATTAATTCTTTGGTATTTGGGTTATGAAAACAAACCAAGCATCAATGATGAGTTAACTAATGAAGGTGAAAAAGAAAATATTTTAAAAAGGAATAGGCTTATAAGCATCCTTAAAGAAAGCTATTAATATTCAATTACTGTTTACCAATAAATTGCGACCAATATTTATGTTTTGAATCTAAATTTGAAATTAATTGTCTTTGATAAGTTAATTTAAGATGATGTTCTGTTAAAAATCTTTTACTTACAAACATTTCATCAGAATAGAAATTAGTTTTATCATCTGAATTCGAATTATTGAATTTCATTAAAAATAAAATCATTAATTAAATTTATAAGCTAAGGATTATTGATTTATTGAATTTATTTATAGTTTTTTTATCTTTGCTTAATAAAAAATAATTTAATATCTAAATTTTATCGAAAAGATAATTTCTTTTAATAGCGCTAGAATTAAAAAAAATATTTTTTATTATGAATATAAAAAAAAGAGGTTTACTTGTAGGCGATTTATTAATAATAATCGCTGTTTTATCTACAATCTTTTTAGTTAGGTACTTTACCAACGACAAAAAATCAAGTTTTAATTTAAATCAACCAATATCTAATAGTTCTAAAAGTAGCTTAATTATTTTAGAAAGGGAAATTCTAAGGCCCTACCATTACAAAATCTATCAAGCATAAGTTCAGTACTGGCTCTACTTATAGGACAATCATTAAATTTTATATTGCCAGTAAATTTCTGAAATCTAATCTTTTTTTTTGATCTAACTTTCAAGTTCATAAATTAAATTCTTTTTAAATAATATTAATTTTCAAAAAGTTGAACTAATTTCTTTACATAAAATTAACCTTTTTTTGATGAAGCTTCCCATTCAAGATTTTCCATCAAATCATTAATATTATTTGATATTGAAACTAGATCTACTATTTTAAGTTTTTCAGATTTATTAAATCTATTTTTCGCAATTAAACTATTAATTTTATTAAGAACTGAATTGTCCTCTATATTCATTTTATAAAGTCTTTAAACAAATTATTACTTATTATATTTGAAAAATCCAAAATTTATTAATAATGAACTAATTAAAATTAAATTAAATTTAAAAATATATTTTACTTGATCTTCTTATATAAGTTCATTTAGAAAACATTATTTATACAAAATAAATTTATAGTAAAAAAATTAAGAACTCACTTTAATCATAATTCGTTTATTGTAAAAGAAAAAACAATGAGAAAAAATTCTAATCAAAATTATGTTAGTAAAGATCAGGTTAATGAAATGATCGAATCTGCACTTAGAAGACATAATAGAAGATCAACAATCATTTCAAGTGTATTAGGCTGGATTCTAATAGGGGGTTACTCCTTTGGTTTGTTTCAAGCTGTTCAAAACGTTTAATTTAACAAAATTGTAAGCTTGCAAGATGTTAAATTAATAAAAATAGATGTAATTTATGAGAAATTATATTGACGATAATTTAAAAGTGATTAAAACGCACCTTATTAAAAGAAAGCGGGTAATATCTAAACCAAACGAAAATTCAATAATAGAAGAATTTAAAGAATGGAGCTTAGATCCATTACCTGATAAAGAGTTGATTTGGACTCTACCTGATTTAACAAGAATTGAAAGATTTAAGAATTTTTGTAGATCAATAAAAAAGGAAATAAAATGAAGAATTAATTTGAGATACTAATGTTGTTAAATTTTAAGTAAAAATATCCCGCGAATCCAATAATATTTAGCAGCAACACAAAAATCCAAGCTTTAATTGGTTGTTTCGTATCAAATTTCTTAATACTTAACTTATTTTTTAATCTTTCGAGGTAATTAGCCATATCAAAAAGCTTAGTTAATAAGATTATTGCAATTTAAAATAAAAATGTAAAAGTTACATTTTTAAAGTGTCAATTACCTGATATTTTTATTTTCTGACCTTATTAAGGGATACTTAATTAATTCCTTTTTTAAATTTTTTAATAATTTACTGTGGTTTAAGATTGTGAATTTCTTAGTAAAAGATTGGTCCCATTTCATAAAATTAATTAAGAAAAAAACTTGCTAATATAATAATCATAAAATTATAATAATATGGTGGTCAATTTTGACCATACATTTTTTTTAAAATAGGACAACAAATTCCATGAGTTTAAGAGTAGGACAAGAAGCACCAAATTTTAGTGCCACCTCAGTATATGATCAAGAATTTAAGGAAATTACACTTTCAAGTCTTCGAGGCAAATGGGTAGTTTTATTCTTTTATCCTCTAGATTTCACATTTGTATGTCCAACAGAGATTACTGCATTTAGTGATAGATATGAAGAATTTTCAGCATTAAATACAGAAATTCTCGGTGTTTCAGTCGATAGCAAGCATTGCCATCTAGCTTGGATTCAAACACCTAGAAATGAAGGAGGTATAGGCGATATTAATTATCCTTTAGTCTATGACCTTAAAAGGGAAATATGCCAAGCATATAACGTTTTAAATGATGATGGAGAAGCTGATAGAGGATTATTCCTTATAAATCCTGAGGGTATAATAATGCACACTACCGTCAACAAAGCTCCTGTTGGCAGAAATGTTGATGAGACACTCAGAATACTACAAGGATACCAATACGTTGCAGCAAATCCAGATGAAGTATGTCCAGCAAACTGGACACCTGGAGAAAAAACGATGCTAGAAGATCCTAAGGGAAGCAAGGAATATTTTTCTGCACTTTAAATCCCATAGCATCGAGATTAAGCACAATTAATAAGTGATTGAATAATAGAATAGGATAAATAAATAAAAGAAGACAATCCTAAAAATAAAAAGATAATTTTCCTTACTAGGAATAGGGACATTCCAATCACTTATATTTTCTTTATATGATAAGTAAGACCATAAATAATAAATAGACTCAATAGTCATTAAAAAAATAATATTAATATAATTTAAATTTTCTAAAGGCAAATAATTATTTATAAAAAATATATCAGATATTATTATTTTATTTATATGTGAGTACCAGATAATTAAGGAAATAGTTAAAAAGTTAACCAAAATAAGCTTTTTGATTAAGATTTTTGTTTGTCTAAAAATTAATAAAATAGAGAGTATTAAAATAAAATAGAATTGTTGAAGAAAATTTATTTGAGTTAAATAATTCTTTTTTATGATCAATCTAATAAGTAAGTCAATATTTATATAGAAATAGTTAACTATAAGTATTGACAACAAAATTAAAAAAAATATAAATATAAATAGTAATCCTTTTCCTTTAATATTTTTCTTTGAGTAAATTTCAATACTTTTTATATTAAATTTATATTTAGTAAAATATTTTAATGAACCTAAACTAACTAAAATTGGGATAAATAAACCGCTACAATAATATAAAATAGAATAAAAAGAAAAATTATTTGAGCCAAAAAGATATAAGTTAAACCACTGTTTTTGAATAAATGGGAAAAACAGAAAAAAGGAAATGATAAATAATATTCTTATAAATTTAAAATTTATTATCAAAATAAAAGTATAAAATTAATTATTTAATTTAATCATATTTTTAATAAATCAAAAGTAGTTTTTTTAAATATAGTATTATCTATAGTCTCCAAATTTAACAATATTTCAACTAACTTATCCAACAGATCCCTATTCTTTTGAAGAATGTTTATTGAATTGTTTAAAGAAACTTTGGAAATATTTATTATTTCATTATCTATTTTAGAAAAAGTATTATCTGCAATTAAAGATTTTTTTCTGACCAATCCATCTCCTACAAATAAATCAGTATTCTCCTCATTAATTGATATAGGTCCCATGATAGAAAAACCATATTTCGTGACCATTTCTTTAATTAAATTTGTGGCATAAGATATATCATTTTCTGAGCATTGTGTTATTTCATTTTTACCAAATACAATAATTTCTGCCGCTCTACCTGCTAGAGCTATTTCAATTTTTGATAATAATAATTTCTTTGATATTAAGCCACTAGAAACTACATCTTCATCAGGTGCAATTTTCGTGAATCCTCCTAAGTAGCCTGATCTAGGCAAAATAGTGATCTTATCAACTGATTCAATACCATTCTTTACAGCAGAAACAATTGCTCGCCCAACCTCGTTATACGCAATAATTTTTTTCATATTTGAGGAAGTTATTATTGAGGTTCTTAAGCCGATTGTGATTTTATCAAGAGCATTCTCAATATGTAAATCATCAATATATTTTGATCCATCCCTAGCGCAGTGAATGGCACTTTCATTCATTAAATTTGCAAGATCTGCTCCAGAGAATCCAACGGTTCTGGAAGCCCAATATCCCAAATCAACTTTATTTGAGAGTGGTTTAGAGAGGGAATGAACAGAAAGTATTTTTTTTCTACCATCCAGATCAGGGAGCAAAACCTCTATTTTTCTATCGAAACGACCAGGCCTTAAAAGTGCTGCATCTAATATATCTGGTCTATTCGTGGCCGATATAACAATTATTCCAGAGTTATCTGCAAAACCATCTAATTCAGTAAGTAGTTGATTTAAGGTTTGCTCTCTCTCATCATTACCTCCTCCGATACCAGAGCCTCTTTGCCTACCTATAGAGTCAATTTCATCAATAAAAATAATACAAGGTGATTTTTCCTTGGCTTTAGCAAATAAATCTCTTACTCGACTTGCTCCAACTCCAACAAAGAGCTCTACAAATTCTGATGCGGCAATAGAAATAAAGGGTACCCCTGATTCTCCAGCAATTGCTTTGGCTAACAATGTTTTACCTGTGCCTGGAGGGCCAATAAGTAAAACGCCTTTCGGAACTCTTGCTCCAAGATCTATAAATTTTTGTGGTTCCTTAAGAAAAGTAATTACTTCTTTCAATTCATCTGCTGCTTCAGGTACACCAGCTACATCATCAAATCTAGTTTGAACATCATCAATTGTAATAAATTTAGCTTTATTTTTACCAAAACCCAAAGCCCTTGAGGCCAGTTTCGAAGTGCTTTTCAATATTAAAACTAAAGCAATTATAAATATCAAAAAAAGTCCGACTGATGCTAAAGAATTTGCTTGAGAGGATTCTTTTTTACTATTATTAATAGTTAGTTCAACTTTATTTTCAGAGGCTTTTTCAAGAATTAATTGGTCGTTGTAGAGTATAGGTATTTTCTCCTTTGCACCATTCTCATATAAAACATCAATTTCTCTCCTTCTTGGGTAAAAATAAATGGACTTTATATTCCCTGATTCTATATCGCGTAATAGGTCTGAATAACTTGAATTAGATTTAGAATACGAGAATTTTGATTTAAAAAACACTTATCTATATAAAAATATTATTGTTAATTAAGGTTAAAAGCTTGAAAAATAATTGAATTATTTAAGCCAAATATACCCAAATATTTGGGAGATAACCATTTAAGAGTTATATTAATATATGGAATAAAAAAAAGAGTATGGCTGTACCCAAGAAGAAAAAATCAAAAAGCAAAAGGAATCAAAGGCATGCAGTATGGAAAGGAAAAGCTGCTCTAGCAGCATCTAAAGCCATTTCATTAGGCAAATCAGTCTTAACAGGCAAAGCTCAAGGTTTTGTCTATCCTATTGATGAAGAGGAAAACGAAGAATAAACTAAGATCCAAGCTTAAATGCTTCGAGGATGATTGCATATGTTGATCCAATTCTTATCTTATCAAAAAAAGACCATAAATTATAGATTTTAGATTTTCTTGAGGGCTTAATTCTGATTATAAATTCAGTAATTAGAATTAAGATTGGAACCATTATCAATTCATTTTTACCCTCTGATATAAATTTTGTTAAAAAATTAGCAAATAAGAAATATCCAAACAAAATTGAAATTAAGTTAAAAGACTTTAATCTCCAAGAAGAACTTATAAAACCAAATAAAACAATATACGATTGATCTAGAATTCTTAAAAAATTAGTCTTTTGCATAAGAAATTGACTTTAGTAATTTTTCTAAATAAAAGTAATCAACAAAATTTTTTTCAAGTTTAGGCCCTTTAATTACTTTTGACTCATTTTCTTCAGAACCAAGACTATTTAAAATAAAATCTAAATTGAATTCCTTCTCAATACTTGTGGGTATGTTAGATGGGACATAAATAGTAGGAAGTTTAGCGTCTAGTGCCGACTTAATTCCTGGGCATGAATCTTCAAAAGCCAAAGATTGACTAACTTTAATTCCACTTAATTCGATAGCCTTTAAATAAGGGTATGGATTAGGTTTGTGAGAACTTACATCATCACTTGAAATAACAAACTCAAATGGATTAAACTCCTGAAATAAAATACTTATTAGTAAATCTACTTGTTTCCTTGAACTTGATGTAACAATAAACTGTCTTACTTTTTTTTTATGTAATTGTTTAATTAATCTATAAACCCCTGTTTTAAGGCAAACACCATTATGTTTGATAATGTTTAGGTAATGCGTCTGTTTTCTTGAATGAATTTTAATTACTAATTCATCAGATAAAGGGTCACTTATCATTCTAGAAAAATAAGATATCCTATTTTTACCTCCATTTATTTTTAATAAATCTATGTAATTAGCCGTATCCCAATACCAATCAAGACCAAAATCCTCAAATGCATGATTAAATGCTGGTAAATGTGCCTCTAATTCAGTATTAGCGATAGTTCCATCTAAATCCCAATAGACACCTTTAAGGAAAGACACTTAGGGAAATGGATTACTTACGATAAAAAACTAATGCTATTATTGCAGGCCCGGCCAATGCAACGACGGCTAGAGGTATAAGTGTTGCCATAATTAATTAAGATGTGATGTGATACTATTTTTACAAATTAACTAGAAAACTGTACTAATACGTAAAGAGATTGAATTAAATTATGTACACATGGATTTGTATAGAAAATTGTGGAGCTTGTTGCAAGTTTGATATTAATGAAAGACCTAATATTGAAGAAAAGTTGAGTGATGAAGATATAGCTTTAATTAATTCAATGATTTCTAAAGATGGATGGTGCAAACATCTAGATAAAAAAAATAAGAAATGCAATATCTATGAAAAAAGACCACACTTTTGTAGAGTCAATGAATTTTCAAAAGGTTTTAAAGAATATGAGAAACTTGGTGATAAATTTCTTATAGATTGTTGTAAACAACATATATCTTCTAATTTTGGAAGGAATAGTAGACAAATGAATGATTTTAAAAAAGCTGTTACCAAGAAATGAATAGTAATTTAAAAAAAGAAGAAAAAATAGAAAAGAATTTTTTTTCAATATTTATAACAACATTTACGACAATCTTTATTGCAGAATTAGGGGATAAAACCCAAATAGCTACTCTTATGTTATCTGCAGAGTCAGGTCGGCCAGTTATAGTTTTTATTGGAAGTTCTCTAGCTCTTATAAGTTCTAGCGTTGTTGGAGTATTAATAGGTAAATGGCTTTCTCAAAAAGTATCTCCCAGTAAATTTGAATTATTTACAGGGATTTTAATGATAATAATCAGCCTATTTTTAGCTTATGATGTTTCTAAAGATTTTTTCTAAATGATAATAAGTTTATTAATTTCTACTTTTATAACTGTCTTCATTGCTGAATTGGGAGATAAAACGCAATTAGCTACCTTAACAATTAGTGGCACTTCAAATAAACCACTTGCTGTTTTTTTAGGTTCCTCTTCTGCTCTTGTATTAGCAAGTTTATTAGGAGCTTTAACTGGGGGATCAATTTCAACTCTACTACCTGAAGTTATTTTAAAATCAATTGCTTCAGTAACATTTTTGATAATCGGATCAAGACTATTTATGAATTCCTTTTATTCATACGAAAAAGAACTAGAAGAAAAGGATAAAAATTAATTTACTTCCATAACGTAATGTGAATTATAATATTAATATAAAAAATTTTTACGTTGGAATTTCATGTTTTCAACTTCCTCAATAATAGATAATTTGAATTTTGAAGAAGGTTTGGAACACAAAAAACTATGCCGTCTTTTAAAAATATCAAAGAAAGCTGATAAAGATAAATTAGATATTGCTTTAATTGCGTTGGAAAAACTTGAAATAATTAATAAAAATGAAGATAATGAGTACTCCAACGTAAAAGATGGAAAACATCTTGTTGCAAAAATAAGATGCAGCAGTAAGGGTTATTGCTTCGCAGTTAGGGACAATAATAAGGAAGATATATATATTAAAGAAAATCTATTAAACTATGCTTGGAATGGGGATAAAGTTCTTGTAAGAATTATCAAAGAGGGTTACAGAAGAAGATCTCCGGAAGGAATAGTAGATTGCATTCTTGAAAGATCCAATCAAATACTTTTAGCAAAGGTTGAGATTATCGATAATGTTGTATATGCTATCCCAATTGACGATAGAATTTTATCAAAAATTAAACTCCCAAATGCAGATAAAAAATATAAATACAATCAAGAGTTTAAGAATATTGTAAAAGTTAAAATTGATTTTTTTCCAATAGGTCAACAAGAAGGTTTAGGTCATGTAATCAATGAATTAAATTTAAATAATAATGAAAACTTAGATACTGATTTTGTATTATCGAAAAGTAATATTTACCAATTAAACAAAGTTAATACTCTTAAACCTAAGGATTTAAAAAATGTAAAAAGAATAGATCTCTCAGATAAAAACTCCTTTATGTTTAAAAGTTGGGTCTCAGAAAATAGCCCATTACTTCCAATTATCCAAATTGAACAGAATAAAGACCAGACCACTAAACTTTGGGTCCATACAAATTTAATTGCTGAAAGAATTGATTTGAGCAGTAAAAAATCGTTAGAAGTATTTTTCAATAATTTTGAATCATTCCCATTATTAAATAACTGGCACACTTATCTAAGCGAAGGCATTTGTAATGCCTCTAAATTTCTTCCTGATCAAAAAAATGAGGCTATTAGTATTTGCATAGATTTAGATGCTGATAAAAAGATAATAAATTGGACATTTCACTTAACATTAGTGAGATGTGCATTAGTAATTGATAATCTACTTCTCGAAGCTCTGTTAACCAGGAAGAGCAAAACTAGGATAACTTCCAAATTATTGAAACCAATTAAAGAGTACATTGTAGAAATAGATAAAATAATAGAAATCTCTTCTGAACTTAGAAAAAATCAATTATCAAAAGGGAAAATTGAGATAGAGAAAGGTAACAATAATATTGAATCTTTAGATGAATTTTTTGTTCATAACCCAGTGGACTACTCAAAAGAATATTTTGAGCCATTAAACAAAAACGACTGTCAAACATTTCTTTCTCCAATACTTTACGAGGCTGATTCTATTTGGTTCAGGCATGCAAATAAATACAATATAAAAACTGCATCATATATTTCTCAAGATTTAGAATACATTAATGTCTCCGAATTAATTAAAAACTCAGAGTTGATTAATAATGATATAGAGCTTAATGATGAAGGAACTTTAACAGTGAGGCAACTTATTGAATTATGTGATGATAACTATAAAAGAAAAACATTACATAAACTTTTGATGAACGTTTTTAGAGAAAATGAAGTAGTACTTAATTCTAATAAAATCGACGAAAACAAATCAGAAAAAGATTACGTTTCTCCTTGGACATTGCCTTCCTACGATTTTCCAAATTTAATTAATCAATACATTATTTACAACATGATTATTAATGGGAAAAAGACTAACAAAAGCAGCGCCGATAATTTAGACATAATGACTAAAGACTCATGGGAAATTGTAAAATGGGATATTTTTAATGCATCAATTTTGAAAAATGTAGATTTAATTTTAAATTCATTTTTGGTTGACAAAATTAATGATTATAAAAATAAAGCAAAGCAATATAGATCAAATATGATAGGTATAAAACAAGTTAGAAAAGCAGAAAAACTTATAGGGAATTTATATGAAGGCATTATTATTTCAGTTCAAAATTATGGATTTTTCGTTGAGATAGAAGAACTTAATGTCGAGGGATTAGTTCATGTCAGTACATTAAATAACGATTGGTATGAATATAGGTCTAGACAAAATCTATTAATAGGCAGAAAATCAAAAAAAGCATATAAAGTCGGCAATAAAATAGGGGTCAAAATCATAAAAGTTGATATCCTCAAATATCAGGTTGATTTAGAACTAACTTAAAGTTTTTAAACTCCATCTAGATAAAAAATGTCTTTTAAATAAAAACTAAATTACAAATATGAAAAATAAAAAAAGAAATTTAGTAATAATTATTTTTTTTGCAATTATTATCAATATTTTAATTTACTTAAATAATAAACAGAAAACTTCTTTTAAATACTTTATCTGGAATGCTCAAAGAATAAGCGTAGGCAAGATTATTAATATTTCATTTTTTTCAGGGTTGTTAATTAGTACTAGCTTAAATAATTTCTTAATTACCAAAGATAAAAAAGATCAAATCTCTGATAATTTAGAGGAAAACGTTGATAATACAAATAATGATAATTTTAATTTAGATAATGAAATACCACCTGAACGAGATATTAGAGATACCCAACCAACTATTTCTGTCAATTATAGAGTTGTAAAAAGTACTGAGGATAAAGCTATTGAATATGATATGGATCCTTATGATAAGGATAAATATAATGATGATTGGACTGAAAAAAGTTACGAATGGTAGAAATATAGCTAATTAGAGATTAATGATAAAATTTAAAGTTTTTTTATTATAATAATTAATGATTATTCAGTTATTTCATGGAAAATAAAGAGATCAAAGAAGAAAATAATACTAACAATTCAGAAACATTAGATGACTTACCTGCTAATTTAAATAATCAGCAATCAAGTATTAACGATAAATTGGGAGACAGTATTGATGAAAAAAATAAAGATCCTCTAGATTCGAAAAATAGTATAAAAAGTAATATAAACACAATAACAAAAAAGGAAGAACCTCCTAAGAAAGATATCCCTATTGAAAAGAAACCCTTTCAAGAGTTCGTTAATTTACATTTAATCCCAACATTAAAAGATGAATTTAACCAAAGAGGCTTTCAAATTGAGAACATAAATCTCAAAAACACTATTAGACCAATTGCCGGAGATAAATGTTGGGTAATTAGTTGTGAGATTAAAGATGTTTGCAACTTCTGGTTGTCATTTGAAAAAGAGGATATCAGTTCTTTGAAAAGTATCTCTTTATCTAAACCTAATCAAAAACCAAGTATTATTGAATCATTTTTAATTGATGAAAAGAGAATTACCCTAAAATTAATCACTTCTAGAATTACCCAAAGGTTAAATGGACAAAAGTTAATAGGAGTCAATTAAAATAATAAAGAATAACACCTAGTAAACATTTTCCTCGAAACTACTAAAAATGTTAAATAATAGAATTAACAAAGTAATTAAAAATGTCTCAATCAACTATTGAATCAAAAAATAAAAAAGAAATAAATAATGGAAAGGTACCAGCAAAGGAAACAATTTTGTCTCC
>MDTA01027883.1_pt1 | contig 11616 bp, 9 predicted proteins | sample 811151 | NCBI WGS metagenome assembly MDTA01 (sample SAMN05326648, study PRJNA326480) | marine metagenome | isolation source: seawater | place: Indian Ocean: South | collected 2010 | reverse complement strand
TCAACTTTCTTAAAATAGAAATTTTTATTTTTTTTGAGTAAATTAAGTCTCTTTTTTTTTAATTTAATTGAATAATAATCGTCAAAACAATCAATCCCATAAACTTTATTTTTTTTATTTTGTAGTAAAAAATTTGCAAGATTAAATCCTATAAATCCAACTGAACCAGTTATAAATATTTTCACAGTTTATTACTTTTCAAAATTTTTAGATTGTATTTTTATTAACTTTTTTAAATCAGTTGTTTTTAAATACACTTTATTAGAGAAACTATTATATGAGTCGGAAAATTTAATCATTTTTTTTTTATCAATAAAATTTTCTAAAGGATATATAATATAATGGTCTTTGTATTCTTTGCAGCTTAGAAGATCAGCAGATGAAATTAATTCCTCATGAAGTTTTTCGCCTTTACGTATACCAATAATTTTGATTTTTTTTGTTGGGTTAATAGATTTTGCCAAAGTAATAATATTATAAGAAGGTAATTTTGGAACAAAAACCTCTTTTCCTTTCATTTTATTCAAACATTTAAGAACTAGATCACCAGCTTGATCAAGTGTTATATTAAAACGGGTCATTCTTTTATCTGTAATAGTAAATGGTGAATTTTTTTTCATACTTTGATCAATCAATAAAGGAATTACGGAACCTCTGCTGCCCATAACATTTCCATATCTTACAACACTAAATTTACATTTTCTTTTTCCTTTAAAAATATTTGCAGAAATAATTAATTTTTCAGCAGTAAGTTTTGTTGCACCATAAAGATTTATTGGTGATACAGCTTTGTCAGTACTAATCAATAAAGTTTTATCTATATTTTTCTTTATACATGTTTCTATCAAATTTTGTGTACCTAATACATTAGTCTTTACAGTTTCAAAAGGATTATACTCTGTTGTTGGAACTTGTTTTAAAGCTGCAGAATGTATAACTACATTAATATCATCGTGCATTGCCCACTCTAATCTTGATTTGTCCCTTACATCTCCAATATAAAAACGAAATATTTTTGGATTTTTTTTAACGAAATTTTTCTCTTTTAATTTTAATTGTTTAAATTCATCACGACTAAAAACAATAATTTTTTTGGCTAATTTTTTTTTGATCAATACTTCAACAAATTTTTGTCCGAATGAACCCGTTCCTCCAGTAATAAAATAATTTTTTTTCATGATTTTTAACTTATTTCAATTCAAATATATCATCGCATTTTTTTAGGTCATCCAAATCATGTGATACATATATGATAGTTTTATTATTTTTAAAATCAATTAATCTATTTAATATCTTTTCTTTGGTATTAAAGTCTACATTACTTAAACCTTCATCTAAAATCATTAATTGAGAATTTTTATATATTGCTCTTGCCAACCCAATTCTTTGCTGTTGTCCTCCTGATATTTTACTACCAAATTCCCCAAGTTTTGACATTAGCCCCTCATCAAGATTATTAGCAAAATTTTCTAAATTTGAGACTTCTAATGAAAGTTTTAAAAGCTCTTTATTGTAATCATCATTGTCATTAAGAGTAATATTTCTTATAAAAGTAGTATCAAAAATAAAAGTTTTTTGCTGAACATAAGCAATTTGATTTGACCAATTTTTGTTTAAATTATTTATGTTTATGTTGTCAATTTTTATTACTCCTTTTGAAGGTTTAATTAATCCTGAGATTAAATCAACTAAAGTTGATTTACCACATCCACTAGGTCCTGTAATGCCTAAAAAAGAGTTTTTCGAAATATTCAGCGAAATACAATTTAATACTTTTTTATCTCCATAAGAATAAGATATGTCTTTTAGAGAAATTAAGTTTTTAAAAATTATTTTTTCCGAATTATTTTTAACCTCATCATTTTTACTCTCATAAATTTCTTTTATCTTGTTGACTGGGGCAGACGAATAATACAAATTTTGATTTGCATTTATAATTGCAACAAATACAGGAAAAACTCTTAAACCTGCAATTGTATAAACTGTTACGTTTAAAAGTATTTCATTAAATTGGTATCCGTTGAAATACATTAAGCCAATTCCTGAAACTATTATGAATATTACAAGTGTTTCAATGATTAATTTTGGAACTATTTTCACTATAGCTCTTCTCATACCGTTGTTAGCTAACTTTATTGATTTTCTAACAAAAATTTTTTGAAAGAGATCTAAATAATTATAAGTTGATAATTCTCTGTAACCATCAAATGTTTGTTTTATAGATTTCAGAATATCTTTTTGGTAAACTTGCCTGTCTAAACCCAAACGTTTTAATTTGTCACTAAAAATTAATTTAAAAACTATAAATAAAATTACTAAAAAAATTAAAATTATTAAAGTTACCTTAAAATTATATAAAAATAGTAAACTTATAATCAAAAATAATATCAATAAATTTAAAATCATGGTCAACAATGGAGATATAAATTGAAGAACAACTAATCTAGACTCTATATTTATATCTCTTAAAATTTCATTACTATCTATATTCCTTAATTCTTCGTAATTTCTGTAAAGGTATCTTTCGAATGTTTTTCTTTGAATATCTAAACCAAGATGCATCATAAAAGCTGAGGAAAATTTTGTATAAATTAAAATAAAAATATTTTTAAAAAGAAATGCAAAAAAAATTAAGCTCAACAAAATAATTAATGAATTCTCATTAATATCAAAAAAAAAATTTAAAAAGTTCCTATTTTTAATATCAGCTGAATTTGTAAATATTAATTCTAATAATGGCAATATTGCCCCGATACTCAAAAACTCCAGTAATGAGATAACAATCATAAGGGATAGAATTAAAGTTAACTTTTTTCTCTGTTTTTCACTTAAAATTTTAAAAATTTTTATCACAAATTTGTATATTATACTTTTATTTCAAAATATTTATTACTCTTTTTTTTACTTTTGATTTTCTAAAATATGATTTAAATTCTCTGTGCTCTACTAATAATATAATAGATTTTGCATCATCAATTTTTTTATAATCTTTAAAATTAATAATCTTCTGATTTAAATTCCTTTCTAAATATGGATCTATACCAAATATATTAGAGTTAAGTTTCTTGAAATAATTAAAAATTTTTAATGATTGTGAATTCCTCATGTCAGACACATCTTTTTTATATGTTAATCCTGCAAAAATTATCTTATCTTTTTTATATTCAATTTTTTTTTCTTTAAGTTTTTTTTTAATTTTTTTAACTAAAAAATTTCTCATATATTCATTTGTGCTTCTTCCGGCTAATGTAACTCTAGTTTTAATTTTATTTTTTTCTGCAATGTGAGAAAAATAGTATGGATCTACTGGCAAACAATGTCCACCAACCAACCCAGGATTATACTTTACAAAATTCCATTTAGTAGAAGCTAATTTTAGAACTTGATCAAAGTTTAATTTTAATTTGTCACAAAAAATATAAATTTCATTCATTAAAGCAATATTTATATCTCTTTGAATATTTTCTATGACTTTAGAAGTTTCTGTTTCAGCAATATTTTGACTAACGATTAAATTTTTGCACAAATTTTTGTAAACCTTAATAATTTCTTTTTTTTTATTATTTTTCGGAATTGCTATTATCTTATTTATTTTATTTAAAGTGTGTAGATTATCCCCAGGATTCACCCTCTCAGGACTATAACAAACAAAAAAATCATTTTTATTGGATCTTAGGCCAGAAAATTTTTCAATTACAGGAACACAGATTTTTTGGGTAGTGCCTGGATACACTGTTGACTCAAATACCACCACATCATTTTTTTTCAAAGCTTTTGCAATTATTTTACATGCTGAAATTAAAGGACTTAAATCAGGTTTTTTTTTAATATTTATGGGTGTTGGAACACAGATAATATAAAAATTAAATTTTTTTATATCTTCTAATTTGGAAGTTAATTTTTTTCCATTAAGCTTTTTAAGATCAAAGTTTTTAAATTCTTTAGTCCTATCAATTTTTTTTTTTAAATCTCTAATTCTTTGTTTGTTTATATCAAAACCACATGTGTTAAACTTTTTTGAGAGGCTTAAAAGTACAGGAAGACCAACGTAGCCTAATCCTACCACACAAGGTTTTATATTCATATAAAAGTAAACTTTACTATAGGTTAAATATGAAATTTTCAAATATTAATTTCAACATTTTATTGCCTTTTTATTAATAAATCATTAATAAATAATATGACTAAAAAATTAACTTTCATAGCAGAGATAGGTCTGAACCATAATGGAAATTTTGACTTATGTTACGAGCTAATAAAACAAGCTAAGTTAGCTGGTGCAGACATAGTAAAATTTCAATTAGGTTGGAGAGACAAACCAAATGAGATCAATCAATTTGATAAAAAAAAAATCTCTAAGTTAATTGAATGGGCAGAATATTTTGAAATAGAATTATTATTTTCAATTATATCAGAAAAAGCTTGGAACCTAATAAAACCATTCAAATTTAAAAAATTTAAGATAGCCTCTAGAACAGTAAAATATGATATCAATCTTGTGAAAGACATTCTGAAAGCAAAAAAAAAAATGATAATTTCTCTTGGTATGTGGAATAATAAAAAATTACCATTGCCAAAGAATAAAAACATAATCTATTTATGGTGTCTTTCTAAATATCCATGTGAGCCTAAAGATTTGAAAAAATTACCTAAAGATTTTAATAATTCACCCTATTATGGATACAGTGATCATTCAATTGGAATTGAAACAGCAATTTTAGCAATAAGTAGAGGAGCAAAAATAATAGAAAAACATTTTACTTTGGATAAATCGAATACTACCATAAGAGATCATTCTCTATCCGCAACTCCCTCAGAGTTTAGAAATATGGTTGAAATTGGTAGAGATATTTTCAAAAAGATCAATATGGGGATATAATTTAATCTTATTAAATTCAATCTATGAACAATACAAGAAAACTAGCAATTAAAAATCTTAAAGGTAGCGACGAAGAGATGAGAGTTTCTTGGATGCTAAAAAATATGAGTGAAAATAAAACATTTAAATATTTACTTAAAGATAAAAAATTTAAATATCAAAATTCCTTACTTGAAGAATTACAAAAAAGATACAAAACTTATCGAGATCAATGGAGAGGCAACGCTAAGTTTGCCATAGAAAAAAATTTAATTGGAGACAGATTTAACAAAAGTGAAATTAAGCCACTTTGCATAGATATTGAAACAGCTTCAGTTTGTGATTTAGCATGTCCTCATTGTTATAGACAATTCATAGCAACTCCTGATAAAATCATGTCTAGAAAACTTGCTTTTAAAATTATAGATCAAGCATCAGAATTAAATGTACCATCAATGAAATTTAATTGGAGGGGTGAGCCTTTACTGAACCCACATCTATCTGAAATAATTGATTATGCAAAAAAAAGAGGTGTTCTTGAGACAATAATTAATACAAACGCAACAAAGTTAGACACAGATATGGCAAAAAAAATAATCAATTCAGGTCTTGACTTAATGATATATTCTTTTGATGGTGGAACAAAAAAAAGTTATGAAAAAATGAGACCTGGTAGATTTAAAAAAAATAATTTTGATGAAATTTATAAGAATATTTTAAATTTCCATAATATTAAAAAAGAATTAAAATCTGAATTTCCTAGAACAAAAATACAAATGGTATTGACAGAAGATACTTATGAGGAGCAGGATAAATATTTTGATTTGTTCAAAGATATAGTTGATGATGTTTCGGTAAAACAATATACAGAAAGAGGTGGTAAAATAAGTGATATTGGTGAAGAATATTTGAGATCTGCTTGCTCAGATGAAAATATTCAAATCTCTCATAAATCTCATATAAAAAATAAATTTGATCCTAATTCAGAAATTATGAAAGATTCTGATGGAAATATTTTTGTTTCAAAAGGTAGATTACCTTGCGAACAACCTTATCAAAGAATGCTTGTAACATATGATGGAAGAGTGAGTATGTGTTGTTATGATTGGGGAAGTATGCACCCAGTAGGATATGTTGATGAATTAGCATTAGAAAATGGAGAAAAGGAATATTATAAAGTTAAAAAAAAAGCTGATGAAAAAGCTAAAGGATTCAATCTCATGAAATTGGAATTACCTAAAGTTTTTAACGAACCTACTAAAGAGGTAAAAACTATTGAACAAATTTGGTATGGTAAAGATATTAATTTTGTAAGAACAAAACACTCAAAAAATTTACTAGAAGATGTTCCAATTTGTAAAGGATGTCCTTTTAAAGAAACATACGACTGGCAAAAAATTAACTAAATGGTAGAAATAATTGCAGAAATTGCAAATGCTCACCAGGGCAAGCCAAAAGAAGCTATCATGCTTGCTAAGGCAGGCTATCTATCGGGTGCTGATTCTGTTAAATTTCAAGTTTATTTTGCGGATGATTTTATATCAGAAAACCATTCAAGGTATCATCATTTTAAAAATCAATCATTCTCAAAAAAAGATTGGAAAAAAATAATTTTTGAAACAAAAAAACTTGGAGTAAAAATTTATTGTGATGTGCTTGGTGAGGATGCTTTCAAATTTATTGAAAAATTTAATATAGATGGTTATAAAATTCACTCCTCAGATGTATCAAATTTAAAATTAATCAAAAAAATTTCTAAAACAAATAAAAAACTATTTATATCAACTGGGGGTGTAAAAATTCCTGAATTATATAAAACATTGCAAATTCTCAAAAATTATAAGAATGAAATAATTTTTATGCATGGTTTTCAAAGTTATCCTACTAATTTAGAGGATACTCAGCTACAAAGAATAAAAATTCTAAAAAATGAATTTGGCAATAGAGTATCATACGGTTATCAAGATCATATTTCTGGAGGGAGTCCAAATAATATATATAATTGCCTAATCGCCCTTGGATTTGGAACTGAATATATTGAGAAACATATAACAATAAATAGAAAAAAAAGAGGTATTGATTATTATTCCTCGATTGAACCAATAAAATTTAAAAGATTTACAAATATCATTAAATCAAACCAAAAAAGTATTCCTATAAATAGAAACGACTTTTCAAATAAAGAATATATTTACAGGATGCAAACAAAAAAAATGATGTTACTCAAAAAAAATAAAAAAAAAGGTCAATTTGTGAAAGAAAGTGATATCGTTTATAAAAGATGTGAAACAAAATGCTTAGAACCATTAGATATCTCTTTTCTTAAAAATAAAAAATTAGCGACAAATATAAAAAAAAATACAATTCTTAAAAAAAAACATTTCGTTAATAAAATCATAATTACAATAGTAGCAAGAGCAGAATCAAAAAGATTACCAAATAAAGCTCTTTTAAGAATAAATAATCAGAGTTTAATTGAACATTTATTAGTTAGATTAAATAAAAATAAAAATGAGAAACAACTATTGTTATGCACAACGAAAAGAAAAGCTGATGACCAGTTAATAAAATTATGTAAAAAAAATAATATAAAATTTTTTAGAGGTTCAAATGAAAATGTTTTGAAACGTTTAATGGATGGATTAAAAAAATTTAAACATAATATTGTGGTAAGAATAACAGGAGATGATATTTTAATAGATCCTGATTATATGGATATTGCTATAAACCATTTGATCGAAAATAATTTAGATTATGTTGATCATAAAAACTTACCATCTGGTACAGAGACTGAAATATTTGATAGAGAAACTCTCAATTTAATCTACAAAACAGCTAGGGATTTAAAAGGAACAGAATATCTTACAAACTACATAAAAAATAATAAAATGATTTTTAAAACTGATACGGCGCCAGTCTTAAAAAAACATATTTCCAATCTAAGACTTACAATTGATACTAAAAAAGATTTTATTTTTGTAAAAAATTTTTTGATTAAGATTAAAAAACTAGGAAAAATAAATACTTATAATTTAGATGATATAATTAAATTTTATAAAAATAAAAAAAATAAAATTAGAAACATTAAATTATTACATAATTATAAAACTTCACTTGATTTAAAAAAATATTATAAAATATGAAACACATAAATTTTTCTCCATTGATAACTGTTTATATTACTAATTTTAATTATGGACAGTATCTAAATAAATCAATTAAAAGTGTATTGAGTCAAACTTATCTTAACTATGAACTAATTATAATAGATGATGGTTCTACAGATAATTCAAAAAATGTTATTGAAAAATATAGAAATTTAAAAAATATCAAGATTATTTATCAAAAAAATAAAGGCCTTAACTTTACTAATAACATTGCATTAAATTTATCAAAAGGAGAATATATTACTCGTTTAGATGCCGATGATTGGTTGGATGAAAACTTTTTGCAAGTGATGGTGAATAATTTAAAAAAAGATCCAAAAATTGGAATGATCTTTTGTAATTATTATTTAGTTGATAAAAAAGGATCTATTATTGATCAATTTCTTAGACATGATTTTAAAAAAGTCAAATTATTAGATCAACCTGCACATGGGGCGTGTAGCTTAATTAATACTAAATGCTTAAAATTAATTGGAGGATATGATAAAAATTTTCGTAGTCAGGATGGCGTCGATATTTGGATAAAATTAATTCAAAAATACAAGATCAAGAACATTAATCTTCCATTGTTTTATTACAGACAACATGGAAAAAATTTAACTTCAAATAAAAAAAGATTATTTAATTCTAGGAACCAAATTTTAAAAAAAAATTCTTATAACAAAAAAATCCATAATACTATTTGTATAATTCCAATAAGAGGTATGGATGAAGATACAGTAGCTCTAAAAAAAATCAAAGGTAAAACTATATTATATAGAATTATTGATGAATTAAGAAAAACCAATTATCTTAAAAAAATTATAGTGTCCTCTCCAGATGAAAAAATTCTTAAAATGATAAAAAAAAAATATAAATATAAAGTAATTACTATTAAAAGAAAACAAACACTAGCAAGTTACAATACACCTATAGTTAAAACATTAGTTGATACAACAAAAAAATTATCCAAAAAAATAGTATTTGACTCTATTCTTAAATTAAATGTTGATCATCCATTATTGAATGTTCAAAACTATGAAAGTGCAATAAATATAATGAATATATTTGATACTGATGAAGTAATTACAGTAAAAAAAGAAAACGATGGTTTTTATTATCACAATGGAAAAGGAATGGTGCCCTTTAAAAATTCAACAAATTTAACTCTTGAAAGAGAAGAGGTTTATAGAAAAATAGGCAGTTTGCATTTAATCAAAAAAAACTGTTTATTAAATTATAATAAATCTAAAAAAACTGGTCATTTGATTGTTGATGAAATATCAGCTCATAGAATAAAAAATGACTACGATCTAAAAATATCTGAAATCTTACTAAAAAAGTAAAATATCATCTCATTATTTCTAATATTTTAGAACTTGTAAATTTAATTGAATTAATCTTTCTAAAGTTTTTATCAAATCTATCGAACATATTTTTCAAAGTAGAATCCCTCCTTTTTTTTGCGGATAAATCAATCGCTTGTTGAATATTTAGATTATTTCTCAAAGTAAGACACAATTTTAAATCAGTATAATTTGATTTTAAATTTTTATTAAAGGTTATATTTTCTAATTGTATTGGAACTTTTCCTGATGCCAAAAAATCTAAAAGTGACGCATTATTGTAAAATGACATGCATGCAAAAGAGTTTTGTATGGCTGTATGTAAATGATCCTTTGTAATATACCAAATTTCTTTTGAATAATTATTCGCAATTTTTAAAAAGACTTTATCTTCTTGAGCGTTAGGATGAAATTTAAATATTAATTTATACTTTTTTGTGTCTTTTGCAAACTCAAATAAATTTTGAACTTGTTTAATATAGTTTGTTTTAATATATTTTTTATTATCAAAACCTTTATATGAAATAAAAATATTTCTTTTACCTTTTGAGCTAAAATTTGTATTACGATTAGAATTTTTATTAATTTTTTTTAACCATTTTTTTTCATATTTGGGGTATCCACATATAAAAAGTGACTGATTACTAATTTTTTTATTAAAATGTGATAAATCATTTTTAGAACTTAAAAAAAAATAATTATTGTTAAATTTTTTTTTTTTAAATTTCGAAAAATTTTTTTTTGTTGAAAATATTTTAGTTGTATGTGGATAAGAAATTACTTTTAGATCTTTAATTTCATTTTTTAATTTTAAAATCCATGGACTGTTATCTGTAAAATCTTGCATTCCTAATAAAATATTTTTTTTATTTATAATAATATTTTTAGAACACAAATTTTTCAGCACTTCTTCAATATTATAATAATTTTCAAATATTTTTTCTTTGAATATAATTTTTGCTTTTTTTAAATTTAAAATGTTCGATATTTTAAGAGCTAATCTTAAAACAAAACACTTGTATTTTGAATTAACGATATAACAACAAGTTGTCTCCAAAAAAATTTTATATAATATTTCATTTTGCTTTAATAATTTTATTGCAACTTCTTTTTCAAATATTGTGATTATATTTACTTTGTTTTTTATATTATTAAGAGCTGGTAAAATCCAATCAATTTCACCTGGCTGTTTTCTCACAATTAGAAAAATATTTTTTTTCTTTCTATCGTAAGTGTTTAGACCTTTATAAAAAAAATGATTCAACATTTTTATTGTATAATAAATTTTATTGTATATAGAATATTTATTAAAAAAGACAATAAAGTTAAAATGGATATTTCAAAAGTGATAAAAATTCCAAAAAAAATTAGAGAAAACGAACTAATAAAATTTTTTAAAAAAAAAAACCTAGAAGAGCTTGTTAAAATTTATAAATCTTCAAGAGAATTATCTGTAAATGAAATTGTCTCTGGTAATTTACCACCCTATCCGCCTAATTTACAAGATCTTTATAGATTATATCAATTCGTAATATTAAATAAAAGAACCACAATTTTAGAATTTGGTTCTGGTTGGTCCAGTCTAATATTTAGTTTAGCATTATCAGAAAATAAGAGAAAATATTCAAAAGAAATAAAAGAATTAAGAAGAAACACTCCATTTGAACTTTTTGTTCTAGAAAATAAAAAAAAATATTTAAATCAATCTAAAGCAAGAATAATAAGATTTAAAAATAAACTGGGCCAAGATAAGTTTTCAAGTAAAACAAATTGGTATTTTTCAGACGTAGTAATGGATATAATTAATAATAAATATTGTACAAAATATAAAAAATTACCTTTATGTAGTCCTGACTTTATATATTTAGATGGGCCTAATCTTTTTACAGTTAAAAACAAAATTAATAATTTTACAACAGATCACAAAGACTTAATGCCAATGGTCGGGGACATTATTAAAATTGAATATTATTTAACTCCAGGGACAATAATAATTACTGATGGAAGAACTGCAAATGCTCAATTTTTAAAAGATAATTTTCATAGAAATTGGGTCTATAAATATGATAAGGAGTCTGATCAAAGTTTATTTTATTTAAATGCAGAGTGTCTTGGAAAATGGAATAAACTTCAATTAGAATTTTATAAAAAAAAAATTAAATAAAAAAATATTTGAAACTCATATAAAAATATCTAATTTAAATTTAAAAGAGATATGTTAAAAAAGATACAAATATTTTTTTATTTAATTTTTTTTTTATAAAAT
>MDTA01119180.1_pt1 | contig 11617 bp, 10 predicted proteins | sample 811151 | NCBI WGS metagenome assembly MDTA01 (sample SAMN05326648, study PRJNA326480) | marine metagenome | isolation source: seawater | place: Indian Ocean: South | collected 2010 | reverse complement strand
TAATTGACAGGAATTTAAAGCTTCCAAAACATCTAAACTTATTTAATTCTGATGCTGATACTATTATATTTAATGAAATAAAATCAAGTAAATCAAATAATAATAATTATATTAAAATTAATTTTAATAAATTGATTAATAATGTTTTAAAAGTTTTATATAAACAAAATATTCAATCTTTAATAGTTGAAGGTGGAACTAAGACCTTACAATCTTTTATAGATAATAATTTATGGGATGAAGCAAGAGTTTTCTACACAAGCTCTGAACTTACTGCAGGAGTTTACTCTCCAAATATTAAAGGAAAAATAATTTCATCTAAAGAAATAGATGCTGATTTACTGGAAATTATTGTCCCAAAATGATCTCTCTTTTACTATCCATTGTTTTTACTGTAGTTTTATTTCTTTTTTTTAAGGAATTTGAAAGAAGAGCTATTAATACGCACCATGCTATAACAATAAACTATATAACTGCTAGTTTGCTGGCTTTTTTTATTTATAACAAAGATATAAGTTTAGTTGAATTGATTTCTTCTTCTTGGTTACTTCCAACTATAGGACTTGGAATATTTTTCGTAATAATGTTTAATATAATGGCAAAAACTACTCAAAAACTAGGTGTATCTATTGCTGCTATGTCTTCTAAGATGTCCTTAATTATACCAGTATTACTTTCATATTTCATTTATCCAGACTCAAATATATCCTCATTACAATTTTTTGGAATAATCTTGGCTTTAGTTGCTGTATATTGTACTTTTAAGAAGAAACAGAAAAATTTATATCCTTTATATATTGCTATTGTACTATTTTTTGGTGCAGGGATATTAGATGCTAGTATTAATCATATTAAAACCACTTTCTTAAATCAACATGATGATGAATATAATAAATTTATCATTACTATTTTTAGTGTTGCATTTATTACTGGATTACTAAAAATGATATATGATAAAAAACCAATAAATATAAAAAGTGTATATTCAGGTATTCTGTTAGGTGTACCTAACTACTTTAGTATTTATTTTGTATTAAAATCACTAGAGGAATTAGGAGGAATTGTTGTTTTTCCAGTTTTAAATATTGGAGTAGTAATTCTTTCGTCAATTATAAGTTTTATCTATTATAAGGAACAAATAAGTATACTAAATTGGATAGGAATTAGTCTATCTTGTATTTCTATAATTTTAATTCTATCAGTATGATTTTTGATGACACATATAAAGAAGTGAAAAATCCGAGCTCAGGAATTTACAAAGAAAAAGGAAGTAAATTTATTTCTTACTGTTTTCCTGTATATACTCAAAAAGATGTTAAAGATAGAATGGAAGAAGTTAAGAAAATAGAGCATTCTGCAAGTCACTATTGCTATGCATTTGTTTTAAATCCAGATAAATCCTCACAAAAAATAAGTGATGATGGAGAGCCTTCTTATACAGCTGGAAAACCTATATTAAGGCAGATATTGTCGAATGATTTAACAAATATATTAATTATTGTAGTTAGATATTTTGGAGGCGTAAAACTGGGAATTCCTGGATTAATCAGATCATATAAAACAGCTGCCACAGATGCAATAGTCAATTCTCAAATTATAACAAAGATTTTAAAAGAACAATTTGAAGTTTGTTTTAAATATTACCAAATGAATGATGTAATGAGACTGGTTAAAGAATTTAATTTAGAAGTAATAAAAACAGACTTTCATATAGATTGTAAACTTATATTTACAGTTGCAAAAAGTAAATCCTTAAGAGTAGAAAAAACTTTTAAGAATAACCATGAATTAACAATAAAATATTTAAAAACAAGTTAATGGAATTATTAAAAAAAATGTGCGAAATTCACGCTCCTTCAGGAGAAGAAATAAGAATGAAAAAATTCGTTCTAAAACATATAGAAGAAAATAAAAATAATTGGAAAACACAACCTAAACTTCATTATGGCAAGGGGTTTCAAGACAATATAATTTTAGTTTTTGGAAAGCCAAATACTGCAATATTCGCTCATTTAGACTCAATTGGTTTTACCGTAAAATATAATAATGAAATTGTAAAAATTGGTGGACCAGTAACTTCAGATAGAATTGTATTAGTAGGAAATGATTCTATCGGAGATATTGAAGGTAAAATAGTAAAAAAAGAAAATAAAATATTTATTGATTTTTATAGAGAAATTGAAAAGGGCACATCATTAGTATTTAAATCGAATTTCAGAGAAACAAAAGACTATATACAAAGCTGTTATCTGGATAATAGACTTGGAGTTTGGAATGCTCTTGAGGTTGCCAAAACATTAGAGAATGGAATTATAGTTTTTTCTTCATGGGAAGAGCATGGTGGTGGATCTGTTGGTTATTTAGGTAAATTTATTCAAGAAAAATATGGGGTAATGCAAGCTCTTATCTCTGATATTACTTGGGTCACAGATGGTGTTAAACATGGAAATGGATGTGCTATATCCCTAAGAGATAGTGGAATACCAAGAAAATCATATGTAAATAAAATAGTTAAAATTGCTACCGAATCAAATATTCCATTTCAATTAGAGGTTGAGGATGCTGGAGGCAGTGACGGTAATGCCTTACAAAAGAGTGATTATCCTTGGGACTGGTGTTTTGTTGGAGCTCCTGAGGACAATGTTCATTCTCCGGATGAAAAAGTTCATAAAAAAGATATTCAATCTATGTTAGACTTATATAAAGAATTAATGAAAAAACTTTAGTCAGTTCCTTCTCTCTTTTTTGTTGAACAAATCAACTCAGTTTTTTGAAATTAATTATCTATAAATTTTTAAATCAATAACAGGGTTATTTACCTGAAAGGAATCTACAAATTGATCTAGATAAACATTGTATTTATAAATATAATCACTATTATTCTTATCATTCATATATAAAAAATCTACAAAAATAGATGTAGTATCTGTATTTGCGAACGACTCTCTATTTATTTCAAGTACTGTGGGTATTTTTTTGTCTGTAACTAAAGTATGGTTAAGAGAAGATGTAGATAGATAATAAACACCAGATGAACTTGTAATATAATACTTTGTATTAGAATTATTGATTAAAAGATTATTAGCATTATAAACATTACTTAGGGTATTTGAAGATTGGACATTTAAAGAACCAGATCCAACTAAATGAATTGAAGATGGAGTATTGTTTGATAAGTTAGATTCATCATATATTCCCTTACATAAAACAACAATTGAACCATTAAAAAGTGCAGAAACAGGATTCTTATCCACAATTATATTTCCAGCAAATTCATTTATAGCGACCACACCATCTTTCACATCTATTGCACATAATGTAGTGTCATAATCATTAAAATTATCCCTACCTGAATTTAAAACAAAAGCTCTCTCCCAACTTAATACAATATCAGAAGGACTTACACTATCTCCAGTCTTTACGCGAGCTATTACTTCTCTTAAATTTATGTCTACTACTTTAATTTCAGATTCCGCTTGATCAGAAATGTACATTCTGTTAAATTTTGCATATTCACATTCTTGAGCATCAGAAAAAGATTGTAATTCCCAATTTTTAAGAAATGTATTTATATCAACAGAATATAGAGTGTTTTCAGATACAATATACATATTTTCACTATTAACATTTAATGATTTCAGATTAGAGATTGAGTTTCCATTAACAGTTTGAAATATGTTTTCCTTTAACTCATTGTTTTTATAATCATAATAATTTATACTGTTTTCAGACAGTATGTATAATCCTTTACCATAATCGCTATCATATACAGGAGAATCAATTTTTTCTGGCGGGCATCCAAATAAAAAAATTGAAAAAAAAGATATTAAAAATAATTTATCCATCTTAAATTTTTTCACAAATATAAAAAAAAGGGATGTATACATCCCTTTTTATCCTCAATACTTTTTAATTAAAACAATAACCTCCAGGTATTATCCCAACCTGTACTGAATCAACTATTGTACCAGATTCAGTATATTTATATGACCAGCCATTTTGCACATAATCAACAGCGTCACTTCCATAAATGTATCCATCATTATATCCAAGACCATAAAAACTTCTACTAATAATAGGTGTTGTAGTAATCTCTAAATCAGAAATATTAAATTTATATACATTTTTGCTCCAACTTCCATCAGAATAAAACAATGATGTTCCATTATCGTTAATTACTAAATCACTCGGGCTATTACCTACATCAAAATTAAATGTTGATACAATACTATTACCTGTTATTTTCACAAGACTTCCAGCGGTCTGAGATACAACATTCCATTCTGTATCATATTCAGTGTATCCTCCACAAAGAACCCATATATTTTCATTTGCATCCGAAACTATAGAGTTAGGCTTATCTCCTACTTCAACAGTATTGATTACTATATCATTACTAACGTCGATTATAGATATTGTCTTTTCGTATCCAAATCCACCAACATTACATACATAGACATAACCATTAGAATAAATCATTTTTTCAGGACCATTTCCAACACTAATTGTAGATGAAATTTCTAGATTGTTTAGATCTAACACATGAATTGAATTTGTTTGCCAGTCAGAAACATAAGCCTTTGTGTTAGATACTTGAGTAATATATCTTGGTGATACAACAGTATTAATTGTTTTTAATGATCTCATTGTCTCAACATCTACAACTTCTATTTTAGATGAGTTGTTTATTACAATGTAAGCACTACTATCAATAATAGTCATTGACTGAACAACATCACCTAGGAAACTAGAGTTTACACATTCAAAAATATTATTTTGAACTATTCCATCTATTGAAACAAAAGAAACAGAACCATTTCCACTTCCAAAATTTCCTTCATTTGTGACAAAATAACCACCGTCAGAATACTCAAAGGTACATATTTCAGGTAGATCACTACTACAAGAACTAATTATTACAGATACCAAGATTAAAGTTGTGATTTTGTTAATTGTTTTTTTCATTTTTTTTATTTAGGTTAATATATTTATTTGAATTACAAAGTTTCTTCCAGGTTGTGGATAATTTAAGTAAGTCTGATAATCTAGATTAAACAAATTATTAATCTTTAGAATTAAATCAGAATTTAAAATATTTAATTTCTTAATTAGTGTTAAATTTACTGTATAATGACTATTTAGAAAATTTAAATTATCAGAAGAAGTATATACTTTTCCAATAAATGATTGATTAAATATAAAATTATAATCATTAAAAGTAAAATTTGAATTAAAATTCGCTTTATTAATAGGAGTGTAAATTAGTTGATTACCAACAGAAGCATCTAGATTATCTATACCTATCTTATTTATTGACAAATTATATTGATAGTTAAATTCATTTTGAATTTTTAAACTATGTATATTAATGTTAAAATTAATTTTTGATTCAAATCCTTTAGAGCTTACCTTTCTTATATTTTCAGGCATCCAAATACCATTGTCCTGTTGATTCCATAAAATCCAATTATCTACATTCAAGTTAAAATATGTAAAATTATATCTCATTATTTTCGAATTAAAATCTAAACCTATCTCCATATTAATACCAGTCTCAGGTAATAGACTCATATTGCCTGTTGATCCAGAACTTATCCAAAATCTATCGTTAAATGTTGGTGATCTGAAATTCTTATTAATTCTTCCCCTCAACCTATAATTTTTTAATTTCAATTCACAAGAATAAGATGGTATAAATGGGTGATTAATAGATTTATTAAATTCTTTTCTTAGAGAAAATTCGTTCATTATAATTTTAGATTGATATGATATTGATGTGTATACAGAATTTGTTAAATCAGATTGTTTAAGATTTTCATATGATGAATTTTTCAAATCATTTTTTAATGAGGATAAATTAAAATTTGTAAATATTTTTTTATGATTATAATCTAAATTAAATTCAGAAATATTAGTTATTCCCTCATAGAAGGAATTAATTTGTTTTGGTACATCAATGTAATATAAATTATCAAAAAGTAAAGCGTGGTTAACTTTAAATTTAAACTCTTTAAAATTATTTAATAGAGTGAATAAATATCTTTCAGATTTATCTGTCTGTTCAGCAGTAGAGTTAGGAACTGTAATATTACCTGGTACCTCTCTAAATAAATTAGTATTCCAATAGTTAAACTGGAATACTGATTTTGTATTTATCAAATATGAAAAATTAGAGATTAAGGTTTGTCCTTCTGTAAATGAGTGGATATTTTCTCTAACTTCAGTATTATAGTTATATTTAAAATTGTTACTATCTCTTAAGTGTGAATAGTTTATATAATAGTAATAATTATCACTTGATTTTTCGACACTTAAACTATTTGTACTTAATCCATAGCTTCCTCTTTCTATTGTAAAGTTAGAATTAGTTTTTTTTGTAAAAAATGGAATGTTATTTAGATGAATAGTACCTCCTACTGATCCACTACCAAAAATTGTTGAGTTTCCTCCGTATGAAATTCCTAAATTATTAAATCCATTACTTGGTAATAGCTTTAAATCTGTCAATCCAGATGCAGATGAATTGATTGGAATTCCATTCCATGAAATTAGTGTGTGAGAAGCCGATGTTCCTCTAAATGATGGGGTATTTAAAGCTCCATAACTTTTTACATATATTGTAGTATTTTCCTCTAAAAGTTTATCAAAACTATTTGAATATGAAAAGTTTGATGAAGTTCTTTCAAGTAAATCATATCTAATACCAATTGAATGCTTTAACTCTTTTGATTCAAATAATTCAACTTCTTCAAGCGTTACGGAGTCAGTTACTGATTGAGATATCAATAATGTCGGAAATCCTAAAAGGAAAATTATATTATTAAAACTATTATTCATAAACTTTCGTTTTAATCCAGAAACGAATCATTATATAATATTATTTAGTAGGTCTTCTGACTTAGTTCTTTTGATTATTACCTTCCCATTTTTTTAAAAAACAGTGGTTGTATTATCAATAGAAATGAACATTACAGCTTCTGGTAAAGTTGAGGAATCACACCTCATTCCCTTACACTAAACAATATGCAAAATTAGTAAAAGAAATTAATAAAATTCTATTAGTTAAAGTAAATTAGAAATTTAAAATCTTATAACTCTTGAAAATTATCAAAAAACTAAAAAATTCGATAATCTCTCAATAAGATTGTTGTTATCCTCGGATCTCTTTGAAGTTATTAATTAAAAGTTTAGTTATTTGTTTTTTTCTTGCATAATGGTAATATTATTACTTATTTATTTTCATTTGCCAGATTTTCACTTTTTCAGCTATTGATACTCTACATCCATTTGATGGCGATATCAAACAGGAATAATGTATTCCATTTTGTTTACAAAGATTTTCAATTTCAGTCCAGCGTTTATAAAATATTCCATTCTTTCTTAAAGTATGACAATATCGAGTAAGGTAAACACCATACAAAGTTTCAGAATTTCTAATAATTAGATTTGAAATATCAGTAAATATAACTTCATTAAACCTCTCAAGATGTTTATCCTGAAACCCCAAAATTTCAGATTTATGTTCTTCTTCTTTAGCATCTTTAATGGTTTGAATTATATCTGTTAATCCAATACCATTTTTAATACAGTAATCTTTCCAAGGTTTTGGATTCTGTCTATTATTTATAATATTCAAATTAGGATGTCCAAAAGTTTCTGGTAAAATTTTCCAAAAACTATTTGTATATCTTCCATAGAACCAATTAGCGTCATTTCCTTTGGGGCTATCCCATTCTGGGTTAAAAGTACCAATGAAAAGATACTTCAAATTGTGATTTGGATATAAGTCTTGTATGAAACGATGATTACATGGCATATTTTTTTATATTTTTTTAAGTTGATGTTTATTTTTTATAATTTAGACAAATTATAATATTTTTTAAATATAATGAAAAATCTTAATTATGAAATTCAAAATTCATAAACCATGAAAGACCCGTACGGGTCTTTCTTTTATTGTAGCGTGAGGCAGATTTGAACTGCCGACCTCAGGGTTATGAATCCTGCGCTCTAACCAACTGAGCTACCACGCCAATTGTTTCGCAAATATAATATTATATAGAAATAAATAAATGTTTTTTAAATTAAAATTATGACCTGTCTTTTTCCTCTAAGATATTAGTATAATGTTTAATAGATCTTAGTATAAATACAATGATAGATACAACTATTAAAATTTGCAATATAAAGGGAGATATCGATATATTGCTGTTTCTAATAGACAACCTAACTAAATCTATAAAAGTAAAACCAATAACCGCAGCTAAAACACTAGCGTATTCTCTCCTCATTATACTTTTTACAGAAAAAAGAAAAGTTGATTTCTTAAAATTCTTAAAAGATGGTAAGAAAGCTGGCACAGATCTTGACCAATTTAAATATTTTTCTCCATATTTTCTTTCTAAGAATCGTTCTTCTGCAAACATTATTCTTTCATAATATATCCAAAATAACAATGAGATTATTATCGTATAATAAATATTATATGTAAAAATTGTAATACCTAACCAAATTAAATAATTACCTAGATACAATGGATGACGAACTACAGAATATATTCCAGTAGAATTCAAGAATTCAGCAATCTGTTCCTTAGTATTTCTACCAGATGTTCCTTTTGGTGTAGTCCCTATTGTATAAAATCTAATGGCAAAACCTAAAATAGATACTAATACAGATACAATATTCCAATAAAACTGAAATATAAAATTTACATCTGGGGTATAATACAAAAATGGGATAGCAATTAAAAAAAGGAGTACAGGAATTTGACCTCTATATTTAAACAAAAAATTCCCTTGTTTTTCCCATGAATCAACTAATGCCATAAAAATTTTTTATTCTAAAATAAATCCTTAAATTGCAAAAAAATTAGTTTACAATATTACAAAATAATAAAATTATAGATATTTTATTTATGTCATTAATTAAATATACTCTAGAATTTCCAATTAAAACATCTGTAAGTATTTTATTTAAACGGCTTAGTACCCCAAGCGGACTTTCGGAATGGTTTGCTGATAATGTTAATATAAAAAATGATGTTTTAACATTTTTTTGGGAAGGGTCAGAAGAAGAAGCTATTGTTATAAAAAAGAAAAAGGATGTTTATATACAATATCAATGGTTAGAAGATAAGGGTGAGGAAAAATATTTTGAATTTTTAATTCAAGTTGATGAAATAACTAAAGACATATCGTTAATTATCACTGATTTTGCTTACGATAATAACGATAAAGAAGATGGTATTCAGCTCTGGAACAAACAAATAGAGAACCTTAAAAATGCTATAGGAATATAAATAATTACTCAGGTGAGAAAACTACACCTTTTTATAATTAAATCTTTTTTACCTCCTTTTATTGCCACTTTCTTTATTGCGATATTTGTATTATTTATGCAATTTTTATGGAAATGGGTAGATGAGTTAATAGGTAAAGGTTTAGAAATTGATATTATCTTAAAATTCATTCTCTACGCAACAGCTAGATTAGTTCCTCTTGCACTTCCCATTGCTATGCTAATAGCTTCTATTATGACCTTTGGAAAATTAGCGGAAAGAAATGAATTGTCCGCGTTAAAAGCATCTGGAATATCATTAAGAAGAATTATGATGCCTGTCTTTGTTGTTTCCGTGATAATTTCTATACTATCATTTAATTATTCAAATTACATTTTACCTGTAGCAAATCTTAAAAGCGGGACATTAATATATGATATACAAAAGAAAAAACCAGCTATAAATATCCGTGAGGGAGAATTTTATAATGAAATTGATGGATATAGTATAAAAGTGTCAAAAAAAGATTTTTTATCTGGTATGATGTATAATGTAATTATTTATGATCACAATTCGGAACAGTCTAACGACAAAGTTATTATCTCTGATAGTGCACAAATGAGGATTTCGAATAATGAACAATATCTAGAGTTAAAACTATATAATGGATCCTCTTATATTGAAGTATACAATAAGGATAGATTAAAAAATTTTGCTCACCAAAGAATTAATTTTAAAGAAAATATTATTCGATTTGATCTAAAAAAATTCGGATTAAAAAGATCGGATGAAAATATCTATAAAAATCACTATTCAATGATGAATATCAAACAGTTAACTAGTTCTATTGATTCTCTAGAAAGAAATATTGAAAAGAAAGAAGCAGACTACTCTAAAAATTATACTGAAAAATTTAATTTTAAATTAACATTTGAGAACGATAGTTCTAACAAAAAGTCTTATACAAATAGAACTAATAGAGAAATTGTAGATTACACCATCAACAAAGTTAGGTCATTAAAATCTATTTTAAAATCCAATTCAGATAATTTAAAGTATAAAAAATCGATTATTAATAGACACAAAATTGAATTGCATAGAAAATTTTCTTTAGCATTCGCATGTATAATTTTATTTATTATAGGATCGTCATTAGGTTCTATTATTAAAAAAGGGGGATTTGGAATACCTATTTTAGTATCTATTGTGTTCTTTATATTATATCACATTTTAAACATTACTGGAGAAAAACAAGTTAAAGAGGTTGGATTAGATCCATTAATTGGTATGTGGCTTGCAAACCTAGTATTTACTCCAATTAGTTTGATTTTACTATATAAAGCTACAACAGACTCTTCCCTATTAGATTTCAGCTATTATAAACAGAAAATTAATAATCTATTTAATATAGGATAATCAAATAAAAGCTGGTAATTTTGCAGAAAAATAATTCATATGAATTTCAACACTATAGAGGAAGCAATTATTGATATAAAAGAAGGAAAAGTTGTAATTGTAATTGATGATGAAAACAGGGAAAATGAAGGAGACTTTGTAGCGGCAGCCGAAATGGTAACCCCAGAAATGATAAATTTCATGGCTACTCATGGAAAAGGACTTATTTGTACTCCACTTATTGAGCAGAGATGTGAAGAATTGGAATTAGATTTAATGATTGGAAAAAATACAGCAGCATACGAAACCCCATTTACAATATCAGTAGATTTAATAGGAAATGGATGTACTACTGGTATTTCTGCACAAGACAGAGCAAAAACAATTCAAGCTTTAGTAGACGATAATACAAGACCAGAACAACTTGGAAAACCTGGACATATTTTCCCTCTAAAGGCTAGAAAAGGTGGAGTTTTAAGACGAGCAGGACATACAGAAGCCGCTATAGATTTAGCTAGACTTGCTGGATTAAAACCTGCAGGAGTAATTGTAGAAATTCTAAATGAAGATGGAACAATGGCTAGAACTCCTGAACTATTTAAACTTTCTGAAAAATTTGATCTTAAATTTATAACAATTAAAGACTTAATTGAATATAGGATGAGAACTGAATCCTTGATCAAAGAAGAAGTAGAGATTAATCTACCCACAGAAATTGGAGATTTTAAACTAAAAGCATACAGACAGACAACCAATAATCAATTACATTTAGTCATCTATAAAGGAAATTGGAAGTTAGATGAAGAAGTTTTAGTTAGAGTTCATTCTTCATGTATTACAGGAGATATATTTGGTAGTTGTAGATGTGACTGCGGTCCTCAATTAGATAAATCTATGAAAATGATTGAAGAAAATGGAAAAGGGGTTATAGTATACATGAAC
>MDTA01034767.1_pt1 | contig 11617 bp, 9 predicted proteins | sample 811151 | NCBI WGS metagenome assembly MDTA01 (sample SAMN05326648, study PRJNA326480) | marine metagenome | isolation source: seawater | place: Indian Ocean: South | collected 2010 | reverse complement strand
TCTAGAACTGCAATACAGTCCCCTCTAGTTTCAGCTAGTGATATAATTGAATCTAATTGTGTTTTATGAGTACCAAAGTCATATATTAATCCAGGTGCTGAAATAATATTAAATTCATACTCGTCTTTGTTGCCTAATAATGAAATACTATCTGCATAGTTAGTACCTATCAGACCTTGAGTATTAGTATTAGTAATTGCATCATTATATTTGGCTCCTGCTTCACCATTTTTCCCTGTAGCTCCATTAAATGAACCTGATTGAGCTATCGGTAATGATCCTGAGAATGAAATATTATTAGCATCACTCCCTACAGTTAAGCCATCTGTTCCTACATAATTAAGTGTTGGTAAATTAACTGCAGAAACTCTTACAAAGTTAGACTGGTTTACGAACTCTCCAGAAGTCTGAACGTATACATTACCGTCCCCGTCGGTAGTTTTTGTTCTAGTCTGGTTACCTACTACTCTTTCAATATAATTACTAGAGTTAGGATCTAATGATAAGTCGTTAAAAGTTTCAAGTACAATTTTGTTCTTGGTATTATCGTCACCTCTTCTTATTAATAAAGTGAATGTACCTGTAGCATTTTGTACGTTTGATATTTCATACCTTAAGTTGTCAGCTGAACCTGATTTTAATGAACCATCGGTATTATGTAAACCTTGATCTCCTGAAGCTGTAGCGTTATTAAAGATAGCGCCTTTTCCTAATGTTTCTAGAGTAAAAGGATTAGTTAATGAACCTGTGATAGTTGAAATCGTTGAACTAGCTGCTCCAGTAAAAGAACCGGATACTACTCTAGTCACTATTACTGAGTTTCCTCCTTGAGTAAAATATGATTTTACAGCAAGAGAAGTAAGGTATTCTTGTTTTGTTGAACCAGAATCGAATGTTGTCCCGAAAAGACGCTGATATTGACCGTACGAGGTTACTAAAGTAGGATCTTCTACAGGACCTTTAACTGTTGGTCCTAAAATAGCAGCACCAGCTTGAACAGCTGCGGGGGCGATAAAAGAAATGTCATTTTCTCTGGTTAATACACCTGGGGAGATTAATGTTTCTGCCATGTTTAGTTAATTAGATTGTTTTATACATTAATAAATATCTAAATATATACAAAAACCTAATTAGATATTTTTTTGGATTACTTATAAATATCGATAAAACTTTGTAACCTAACCAGCCGGTGTAAATATACCTGTAACTATATCTATATTTCCTTTACCGTACTTATTTTGTAGTGCTACTGAAACTTCAGATTTCTTTTTTTTCAATGCTTCATAATATTTGAGAGCATTCTCTTTTCTTTTATCTAATTCTAGTTGAGATATATTAATATTACCAAATTCTTTAATTATAGTACTAGCATCTTTATCTAATGCTTTTAATAATGCTAGTTCTTCTTTTGTTAAACTTATCTTTTGTTTCATAACTTAAACTTTTGCTGTTGGTTTTAAAATTGAATAAAGCTCAGGAAAAGTTTTTTGAAAGTTTTGACTTCTAGATTCGTCTAATAAATCATTAACTTTATAAAATTTTAAAAAATCATCTTCTGTACCTTTATTAGTATTCATAAATTCTATTGTATTAAAAATTTGTTCCTTTATATTATATTCATCAGTCCATTCTTTTGTTTTATTTATGTAGTCCATAATTTTACTAGTTATCCTTCCTTTAAAAACATTAGGTATACATTTTACTGAGAAATAACCGGGCCAGCTTACTTGATTTAAAAATAAAGGCATTTGAGGAAAATTAACTTTAAAAAATTCATTTAATTCTCCTATATCTAAAATATTAAGTATAGAAATGGTAATACATACATCTAACAACCAGTTATCTTTACCTTTAGTATGTTTGACCCATTTATTCATATTGTTAAAAACTTGATTCCAGTCTCCATGATGTCTTATATAGTTAAATTTATCACCTATACCGTCTATACTAAAACTTATATTAACAAATTTAAAATTATCTAATATTTTAAAGTACTCTTCTTTAAATATAGAACCATTTGTATTAAAATGCAACCTAATATTTTTACTATATCCTAACTCAATTAATTTTTTAAGGAATTCCCATTGCTTTTTTACCAAAAAAGGTTCTCCTCCGTACATATCTATCATTTCTAATGTAGGAGCTGTATCATAAACTGATTTCCAAAATAAACTATCATCATCATAACTTTTATACATAGTTTTGACATACTTATCATACTCTTCATCACTTATATGAGGATAGTGAATCTTCTTAGCTTCTTTATACCACTTAATACTGGCAGTTATACCGCACATTCTACAAGCAAAATTACAAGTATTACCTAGATTAAGTTCTAAAAATCTAACAGTATCAGTAGTTTTTCTGAAGCCATGAGAATAATTATCTCTCATCCTTTTACTTGTTATTCCTGCATCTTCTTCTTTCCAGCATCTACTACATCCGTCAGGCCTTTCACCTTTTTCAAACTGTTCTCTTAATTTAGATAAAGTAGGGCTAGCAAAAGCTTTAATCAAAGTTGTACTATTTACGTTTAAGTCTAAACCTTTATCGTCTTTATAATTTACGCTGGGATTAAAATAACAACAAGGTTGTATAGCACCATTATTGGTAACTCTTAAACCGCTCTCTATATGCACGCATCTCAAACTCATATCAATTCAGATTTAAGGACGTTAAATAATTCAGGAAAATAATCTTGCATTTTTTCTTTTCTTACTTTATCTACTGCATTAGTAACTTTAAAAAAGTTAGTTAATTCATTATTTTCAGGAGCGTTATAATATCTACCGTAAAGATCATTATATATTTCTTTATGTACTAAATTTTTTATGCTATTTAATTTTTCCTGTCTTATAACTTTAGGAATTACTGTAGCATTTTGGTAAGCTGGAGCATGAACATGGTTAGGTATAATACGTGGAATTTTTCCTGTTCCTTCTAAATTATAAAGTCCCTCCTTTAAAAGGTATTGACTTAGTTCTTCACAATATAAAAAATTATATGTACTTATAGTTTGAGTAATAGTATAGTAAAAATTATAATTATTAAGAAAGTTTTTTATATTATCTATAGTTAATTTAAAATTACTTAATTTTCTTATATAAGCATTTCTATCCCAAATATCGTCTAAACTAAAACTAATATATACTTTGTGAAAATTATTTAATTTATCTAAAACTGGTATAAGCTTTTTAAAGTTGTAATTACCGTTAGTAATATAAAAGATATCTATATCTTTAGCTAGATTATCTTCTACTAATTTTTCTAATAAATAAAAATGCTTATGTACTAAAAAAGGTTCTCCTCCACTTATATGCAATTGTCTAATATTAGGACTATTTTTTATAAGCCTGTTATAAAATTCGGTATCTTCTACCCAGTTATAATTAGTCCATTTGCTTTTTTTAAGTTTATCAAAATTACTAGGTAAAGGAACTTTATCTTTAAGTTTATAGTAATCGTCTATCCATGAAGTAGAAGATTCAGCATTACATGATCTACATTTTAGATTACAAAAATTACCTAACCTTAGTTCTATATTAGATAAGTCTACTTCTATACTACCGTCCGGTCTGGTTATTTCATCAAAATTTACATCAAAAACTGAATCTCTAACTCTTTTAGATCTTCCTCCTGATTCTTCTACATCCCAACAAGTTTTACAAGCTAAAGGTTTTTTTCCTTCAAGCATTTCTTTTCTAATAGTTTTATAACTATCAGAGTTAACTATACTTTCGATAGAATCGGTAGATACGTTTAAAACGTTTAAAGTTGCGTCTTCACCTACTAAAGCTTGTGAACCTAGATAACTATGATCAGCCACACAGCATATCGAGCAGTTTCCGTGAGGATGTACACTTAAATGCTTCCATGGTAAATCACATATAAATCTTTGTTGTTTCACTAAATTACATTACTTTTACCTATACTGTTATACCAATCTGAGTAATAAGGGTATACTTCTAGGAAGTTTTCTTGTCTGCCTTTGTCTAATTTATCAGTAAAATTTTTTAACTGCATGTAAATTTTATCTACATTATCTTGAGGAGTTTCATCCATAAATTTAAATATACTATCGTATTTTTTAGCCAGTTCTTCTTTTTCTCTACCTTGAAATTTTTCCAAATGTTTATTATAAAGTATTTTAACTTTATTTTTTAACTCAATAGGAAGTATATTAATATTATAATAATATGGGCTTGTTAAAATATTATTTAACTGAATGTGAAATATATCTAGTCCTAATTCTACCATTCTATCAACAAAAGTAGGTATATGAAATATGTTCATTATACTAGTAGTACAGCTTACATGAAAGTTTAAGCCTTCGTCTATACATTTTTTAATATTAGCTTCAACTTTAGGCCATTTAGTTCCTTTTCTTTTATATTCAGCTACTTCGTTTATACCATCTATAGAAGCAAATATAGCTACGTTAGCATTATCTACCTTTCTAAACGGTTCCCAAAGTTTTAAGTTATCCCATTTCTTAAATTTTAAATATCCTAAATTAGTATTATATCTTAATCTTAAATCAGTATGGCCTATTTCGATTAATTTTTCTAAAATATAATAGTGTTCATCCATTATTAAAGGTTCTCCTCCTGCAAAATATATTTCTTCTACGTCCTCCATAAATTCATTAAGATAAAATTTTATATCTTTTTTACTATAATCATTAACGTTAATTATAGCTTTAGGAATATTACTACCCCCAAAAATTTTAATTTCATCTTCAAACCATTTTGAACTTAAATAAGAACCGCACATTCTACATTTAAAATTACAAAGATTAGAAAACCTAAAATCCCAATATAAAAGTTCAAATCTTTCGTTAGTACCATCAGGTTTAGTTTGTTCTATTATATTAGGTATATGGTGTTTATACCATCTATTAGATGAAGTTCTTGTACTATCTAAACCATTTTCTTCTTGCTGATAGCATTTCCTACAATTATCATGTTTATTCCCAAGAAGCATATCTCTCCTTATTTCTTTCATTCTTGGTACATTCCATAGCTCTTCTAAAGTATTATCCTTCATATTACCAAGCTCTTCTCTATAGTCAGTTAGACAGCAAGGATATACGTTACCATTAGGCCAAGTATTAAGATGTATCCAAGGCAGTATACAAAATGTAGGGCTTATTTTATCGCCCGGGGATTCTAATTTAGTATCTGACATATTATATTGTATTAAACCAGTCATTAAATTCAACTGGCATAAATTTATCTATAGGTTTTTCTCGTCTACGTGCATACTGTACTGTAAAATTTTTGAAGTCGTTTGCCTTATTTTCATATGTATCTTGATCTTCGTATGATTTATCTACATTTCTTAAGTATACTAATAGTCTATTATAGTGGTTTATTTCCCATTCATGCATCCATGGTTTAGAAGAAACAAGAACTTTTTCTATATTAAAAGCTAATTTATCTTTAACTTCCTGAGGTAAGATATTCATACTTTGAAATGAAGGAAATCTTAAAATATTAACTGACATATAAAGCATTTCTTTAGTTCTAGCTCTTTTTCTCCATTTAATTATTTTTTCTAAAAATTTATCAGTAGTCCATACACTTAACGCACTTAAAGTCATCATTACATGAACTGCTCTTATTTGAGGAGCTTTCAAAAGTTTAAGGATATTTCTTTCCCATATTTTCCAATCAAATCCATCTCTAACAAATTCTTGATTTTTACCAAATGCTTCTGCACTAGTATAGATATCGAAAGCTTTAAATTTTTTAGCTGATTCTATAAGAGTATTTAATCTATCTTCAGGCATTATTAAATTGCTATTTACTGCGAAATCAAAATTATCATTATTACACATTTCAAGTAATTTCCAAAAAGATGGTGATCTAGCAGGCTCTCCTCCTGATACTCTTAGTTCTTGTAAGCCACCTCTAATTGAAGGAAACCATTCGAAGAACTTTTTTATAAATTCATTATCTTCATTCTTATGACCGAAAGGCATTGCATGAGAACCATTATTAGCGAAAGTATGACCACCTTTCGTTTCCATCCCCTTATAAGGTCCATTTTTATTAATATCTCTAGCCCACGTAGAACTAAACTCAGCATTACAGTAACTACACGCTAAATTACATAAATTATCAAAAGCAAGTTCAACTGTTTTAGGAATAACGTTATGATCCCAAGGTTTATCTTTTATCTTAACTATTTCATCAGTAGTATATCTATGAGATTGATAAACTCTATCACTATATACATCTTTTTTACCTTTAGCAGCATCTTCTACTCTCCAACAGTAACCGCATTCTTTAGGTCTAGTACCTTTCAGCATTTCTTTCCTAGCAGTTTTTTTAAATTCTGTATTATGTAATGCTGATGGGTTCTTTTGTAGCTCCATCCTAGGAATATGATGAGCTAATGGATGGTGACAAGATGCAGTTCTTCCGTTTCCTAACCATATAGATACGTTATACCATTTAGCGGCACAGAACGATGGAGAAATCGAATCTATTAATTTTTTAGTCTGTTCTAAGCTTCTTGACATAACTTATAAAATTCATTTAAATCAGGAAAAGCTTTATTGAAAGAAGTCCCTCTCCTTTTATCATATTCTTGCGTAAAATTATAAAAATCTTTACGGTTTAACTTTAGTTTATCACCACTGTCGGTATTATTATACATATGATCAACCAATCTATTTAACTGATCGATCTGTGAGTAAGTTAAGCATTCATCTTTATCTAAACCTGATGTAGGTTTATGTTCTTTTATAAGTTTATCTACTGATAATTTAAACCTATCTTTACTTTTATTATCTAAATTAGTTATAGCTAAAAACTCAGGGTACCTTAAATAGTTACTCATAAATTGTACTTTATCGAAGTTAACTGTTTTATTATGAATTTTTCTTAAACTTAATAAGTATCTTAAAAAATCACAATAAGTACCAACACTAGTTAAATTTACTGTAGTCATATTAGCCACTAAAACGTTTTCAGTTTCATTTAATACTCTTTCAAAGTTTTTTTGCCATTTTTTGTAATTAGTTCCAAATCTAATATATTCATTAGCTAAACCAGTAGCTTCCCCGCTAGAAAAAATTTGTATTTCTTTTACTTTACCATCTAATTCGTTAAGCTTATAGATTAACTTATCTATTAAAGTATCTGGGACTAATAAATTTGTATTAACGCAAAATACTAACTTAGGGTTAGGATTATCTATAACTTTGTCTATTACTTTCCATACATCTTTAGACAGTAAAGGTTCACCCCCAGTTAATCTTAAAGTATGTAGATTAGGAGCTAACTCAGGCCACCATTTCCAGAAAGCTTCAACATAAGGATTATCTTCACTATACTTGTAAGGCATTTTATTTTGTGACTTAAACCAATCTAAATTATTAAAGTTAGTAGAAGTAGGATAACCACCAAATTGTTCTATCTCTTGCATCCAAGAAGTTGATATATCTGGTGAACAATAAGCACATTTTAGTTGGCATGCACTACTAAAGCTAATCTCAAGATAACTAGGTTCAATATCTGCAGATTTTTTTTCTACTATCTCTTCTAATTTAACTGTAGACATTTCATGAGCTGATTTATAAACTCTATCGCTTATGTAATCTTTTCCTAAGTCTTCTATCTTCCAACAGTATTCACATTCTGCCGGTCTTTCGCCTCTCAGCATTTTTCTCATTTGAGACTTCTTATGCTTGGTATTATGTAATGCTTTAGGATTTGCTAGTACTTCTTCTAATGGTATTTTATGAGGTGTAGGATGGTGGCAAGAGTGATTAAATCCTGTGTGTAGATATAAAGTTAACTGTGCCCATTTAGCTATACAGAAGCTAGGGCTTATTTCGTTTAACTTTTCTCTTATGGAATAATATTCTTGCATTATAGTATTTTACCTATAAGATTATAATTATTAGTATAATCCCAAATTTGATAATCAGTTTTATTTTTAAAATCGTAAATTCCTACACATGATAAATTTAATAATTCTTCAGTAGTATATTTTTTTAAATCCAAAAATTTTCTACTTACAAAAAATTGATTAATATCTAATTGACTATAATTTAAATTAAAATCGTTATGAGGGAAATTGCCTGAGCCGAATATTATATGAGAATCTTTAGACTGTAATAACTTTTCATTTTTATCAAAATTAATTTTAAATATAATTTTTTTATCTATACTTAAATCTAAAAAATTATTTTTTTTATTATACCTTATATAAAATCTATAAAAAGAATCTTTTAAACTAAAATCAGAAAATTCATAGTAAGCTTTTTCTTTTCCTTCTTTTATAGTCTTACATATAAATAAAACGTTATTATTTTCTTTTTCTATATCTAAACCTAAATAATTAGGTAATCTTGAAAAGATAGTTCGTTTATCTGGGCCTTTCGATAGAAGTTTAAAGTTAATACCTATAGTAAAATCGTTATCACCTTGTAAAGATTTATTTAAATCTTCTTTACATAAACCGTGACTATATTTTTCTGGCCAAAGTATCCAAGGTTTACCTTTACTTATTATCATAATAAAATTCTTCTAACTCAGGAAACGTATCTAAAAAATTAGTACCTCTTCTTTTATCGTGTTCATCTACAAACTTAACTAAGTTATTTCTTTCTAATTTTAATTTTTTAGAATCTATATCGGACTTAGACCAATCGTAAATTCTTTTCATTTTGTTAATTTCTATAGTAGTAAAACCTAATTCTCTAAAATTAAAAACAGGAGAACTTTTAAAATACATAAGTTCAGCATTAGATCTAATAAGTTCTTTATGATCGTTCTCTAATAATTGAACTGTCTGGTGGTGAGGATATCTTAAATAAGAAGTATCTAAATGAATAGCATGCTTCCAGTATCTATAATCGTTAGCGTACTCTTTTTTTAATTTATATACTCCATCTATAAGTTTATTATAAGTAAATGGTGAAAACATATTATAAGTTGACATTAATACTACTGTAACACTTGGTAGCTTATCAAGTAGAGTATTGACGTTATCCCAAAATTTATTAAATACTAATCCATTACGGATATATTCAGCTTGTTCACCCCAACCATCTACTGAAGTAAATATTATGAACTCTTTAACTCTTTCTTGTTCAATAATTTTACTTACTTTTTCTACAAACCTATCAAATAAATTATCGGGTATACCTAAATTTGTATTTACTGATAGTTTAAGATTGCGATTAGGTTCAGGAGATTCTATAATAAAGTCTAATAATTTCCAAGTATCTTTTGATAGTAAAGGTTCTCCTCCAGTTATTCTAAAAGTATCTAAATCAGTATATAATTCAGGCCACCACTTCCAAAATGCTTCAACATATGGATTATATTCTGATTGTAAATAAGGTATATGACCTTTTTCTTCTAGAGTATCTAATCTACCAAACTTATCATCTGTGGGATAAGGACCTTTAGATCTTACTTCATCCATCCATTTAGAAGAAAATAAAGGACCACAATATGAGCATTTAAAATTACAAGTATTAGAAAAAGATACTTCTACGTATTTAGGATTATAATCAGTATTCCAAGGTTTAGATACTATATCGTCAAAATGATTCATAGACCATGGTTCAGATGATTTAAGAACTCTATCTGAAAATCTGTCTGAGTTATCCTCTACATTCCAACAGTAGTCACACTCTTTAGGTCTTTTACCTTTAAGCATAGCCATTCTCTGTCTTTTCTTATGACGAGTATTATGTAAGGCAGTAGGATTATGCTGTATTTCTCTTAATGGTATTTTATGAGGAGCTGGGTGGTGACAAGAATGGGTGAGTCCATTATGTAAGTGCATAGTAACCTGACTCCATTTAGCCAAGCAAAAACCACAACCTACGTTGTCAAGTTTATTTTTAACATCTTTGAATGCTACAGGAAGCTTCATAACTTTATATTAAGCATCTTAGCCCAAGGAGTAAAGATTTGTTCCCCTACTAACTCATATTTAAGTTGTTTAATACCGTCTTTTTTATAGTTAATTTCATTTTGTTGCATCTTAAGAACATACCTTCTTTCGTTAGCTGCTGTAGTTTCTCCTTTTGCAAATACCCCATTAACTATACCTTCATCTTTATGAGGTAAACATCTCATCCTTCCTTCAACTCTATGAGGTATAATAGAATTAGGTATTTTAAGAGTATCTTGTTTTATATCTACATTAAAAGTATCTAACTTAGTTTTAGGATTATTAACATCGTAATTAATAGACAAACCTTTTTTAGGTAGTTCATTATGCAAATTTTTTACCTCTGATATATTTAGAGCTCTGTCCCAAGCATATACTCTTGCAATATCACCTTTAAAAAACTTATATGAACTGCTTTCAGGCTGTGAAGGTGATGTACCTAAATAAATACTATTAGTACCATATTTTTTTAACTTACCAGTAAATCTAAAAGGAGAAGGACTTCCAAAACCTCCTTTAGAATCAACTTCAGTTCCGTTTAAATATAAATGAGATAAATGTCTCTCTTCATCTAATACTGCAGTTAGCCAACTCCATTGATTATCATATCTCTTAAGCCACATATAATTATGTTTATTGAAAGAGTTCCAATAAGTTAAAGTTAATGCTCTAGAATTATTAAAAGAAAATCCATAATCATAACCAGGTATCCTTAAAATAGGGTACTCTACATATGCTCTTTTTTTATCTCCTATAAGATATATTTTATTTTTGTCTAAAGTATGGTATGCTCTAACTAATACTGATATAGTATGAGACTTAGCAGTTAAATTTAGTAATTTATTATCAAAAGGAAACTTTGCATATGAATCAATACCATTAAAATACAAATACTTTTGCTTAATAGGTTCAATATCCAACCAGGTGTCATTAGATAATCCTTCTTTATGACATCTCCAAAAAAGATCATCATCTTCCATACCCCAATCCCAATAATCGTTAGAGTAACCGTTAGTAGCTTCTACCTGTTCTTTAGTAAATAAAACTGCTCCACCAAAATATTCATGATACTTTAACTGCCAATCCATCTGTTCTATTTTAGTAGCTATATGTCTAGGAGCGTCAGCAGGGTAAGAATAATCAGCACCACCACCTTCTTCCGGTATCATATCTATATCATGCCATACTATATAATCACAACCATCCTCAAATGCATGTTTTGCAGCTATATTTTTAGTCGCACCTCTATTGAATAGTTTATCATCTACTTGGTGAACTATATAAATTTGAAAATCTATATTACGATTTTTTAAATACTTCCCAACTTTAGGAATAAATTCATGCATATGCAATTCTCTATTTCTATAAGGAACACAAACTCCTAACTTATGATTCATTATTTTACTAATATATGATGGTAGTTATCTATCGAATCTCTACTTATAACTCTATATGAACAAGTAGTTAGTCCATCTTTCTGATATCCTGTACCTGATTTATAATAGCTATCTAAGTATTTAAGTTGGTTGTCTCTACTAGTCCAACTGATCCAGTAACCGTCTTTATACCCGTTTTCTTTATGATATAATACTTTAAATTTACCTTCTCTTCTATATGGAATTGGTTTTTTAAAATCTGGAGTTTTATAAACGTTGACTTGTTCGCAATTTACTATAGTACCGTTAACTGATTTTTT
>MDTA01053884.1_pt1 | contig 11619 bp, 12 predicted proteins | sample 811151 | NCBI WGS metagenome assembly MDTA01 (sample SAMN05326648, study PRJNA326480) | marine metagenome | isolation source: seawater | place: Indian Ocean: South | collected 2010 | reverse complement strand
GTATTTAACAAATCTTTTATACAGGCAGTTGATTTAATATTAAATTGTAAAGGAAAAATAATTACTGCTGGAATTGGAAAAAGTGGTTTAATAGCAAAAAAAATTTCTGCCACTTTGTCGTCTGTCGGAACACCATCTTTTTTTTTAAGTCCTGACTTTAATCATGGAGATTTAGGACAGATAGAAAAAAAAGATGTGTTATTAATTTTTTCTTACTCTGGAAACACTGCCGAGCTTAATAATTTACTTAAATTTGCTAATCGATTTAGAATTAAAATTATAGGTGTTGCCTCAAAATCTGATAGTCTTCTTCTTAAAGCAAGTGATGTGAAACTTTTGTTGCCAAAAGTAAAAGAGTCCGATCTGACTGGAATGGTTCCAACCTCAAGCACTTCTATCACTTTATTATTAGGAGATTGTTTAGCTACAACTGTGATGCATAAAAGAAGATTTTCAAAAGAAAAATTTAAGATTTATCACCCGGGAGGAAATATTGGGGGATCTTTGCTTTTAGCAAAAGATATAATGGTAACCGGTAATAAACTCCCAATTGTGGATGCAAATAAAAATTTGGGAGATGCTTTAAAAATAATCAATCTTAAAAAGTTAGGAGTCGTAGTAATTTTAAAAAAAAAATTCATCGCAGGTCTAGTAACAGACGGGGATTTGAGAAGAGAAATGAAATTTCTTTCGAAAAAAACAAATCTTCAAAAATTTATGACTAAAAAACCACTGTTAGTTAACGAAAATATGCCTGCATCTAAAGCTCTAGCTATTATGAATGAAAAAAAAATTACAAGTTTGCTTGTTGTTTCGGATAAAGACTTTAAGAAAAAAAATAATGTAAAATTAAAGGGTATTATTCACATTCATTTTCTTTTGCGTTATGGCCTTTGATTATGGAAAGAAAGAAAAAATTAAAAGTTATTCAATTTATATTGCTGATTTTCGGAGTATCGTTAATTTATCTTACTTACTATGACTCTGGAAAAGAAAATAGTCTGGAAGAAGAAATATTATCTAAGACAACTCAAGAAAAAATAAAAAAACAAAATTTAGAAAACCCCACTGACGAAAGGGATATTTTTTATAATGTTGAATATACCGGTTTAGACTTAACTGGGAACAGATATTTAATAAAATCAAAGGAAGCTTATTTAGATAAAATAAATTCTGAAATTGTATATATGCAAGATGTTTCTAGCATTTTTTATTTTAAAGATGATACGGTTTTATATGTTTATGCTGAAAAAGGCATTTATAACAATAAGACTCTTAATATGATATTTAAAGACAATGTAAATGCTAAATATCTAGATAATGAACTTTTTGCTAATAACGCAGAGTATTCAAACACTGAAAGCTACCTTAAAATATATGGTAAAGTAAAAATTAATAACAAAAGAGGAAACCTCGTTGCAGACAAGTTATTATTTGATATAACTAAACAACAATTAGATATTTCGTCCTTAATTGATAATGAAATAAACGTTAATTTAAAACTAAATGAAAAATGAAAAAAGGTTTTAGAATATTAAAATTTAAAAAAGATAGACCAATTTTTGAAGTAAAAGATATTAGTAAATCTTTTGATGGAAGACCTATATTAAAAAAACTTTCTATTAAAGTTTTTCCTGGTGAATGTGTAGGAATATTAGGTCCAAATGGTTGTGGCAAGACAACTTTATTTTCGATGTGTATAGGAGAACAAAATCCTGAAGGAGGAAAAATTTATTTGAACAACAAGGCAATCGACCAAATACCAATTCATCTCAGATCAAAAGAAGGTTTAGGTTATCTACCTCAACAAAGAAGTGTTTTTAACATGAGTGTTTATGATAACATTTTAGGGATTGCTCAGATAAATATTAAGGGAGTTGATAATCAAAAAGAAGTAACAGAAAAATTGCTTGATGAATTTAATCTTCAGCACTTAAGATCCCTAAATGCTTCGGTATTGTCTGGTGGAGAAATAAGAAGGTTAATGATGGCTAGAGTGATGATAAATAAACCTAAAATTGTATTACTTGACGAACCACTAGCTGCTCTTGATCCTTTGGTAATTCAAGATATCCAAAAATATATTTTAAAAATTCAGTCTATGGGCACTGCTATATTAGTTACAGATCATAATGTAAAAAATTTATTTGATATAGCAGATAGAAGCTATGTTCTTGGAGAGCATACTGTAATAGCTGAAGGAACTTCAAGAGAAATACTTAAATCTTCAAAGGCAATAGAGCATTATTTTGGATCACAATTCTCATAAAAATTAATGCAGGCTAAAAGTTTTAATTTAAATTCTAACTTCTCAATAAAACCATTTAAAAAAAAAATTGAAGTTGATTCAGATAAATCTCTTTCTATAAGAAGTTTTTTAATTGGCTCTATTAGTCAAGATATATCTAGAGTTACAAATGTTTTAGAGTCTGAAGATGTTATTTCCACAATCAACTGTCTTAAAAAACTTGGCATTACAATCAAAAAAAAAGGTTTAAAATCTTATTTAATTCACGGAAAAGGTTTAGGGTCATTTTCTGCCAAAAAAAATTTACAATTAAATTTTGGAAACTCCGGCACTTTAGCCCGGCTTTTAATTGGATTATTGTCTACGACGCCTGGTTTAGAAATTAAAGTAAAAGGTGACAGCTCTTTAAATAAAAGAAATATGAAACAATTGCTAGAATTGATGTCTGAATTTGGGGCTGAGTTTATTCCTCAAAATAAATATAATTTTCCTTTAAAGCTTATTTCAACTGAAATGCCAATAGGAATAAGATACAAAGCAGGAGTTTCTGCTCAACTTAAAAGCGCGGTTATCCTTGCTGGACTAAATGCTTATGGCACTAGCGAAATAGTAGAAGAGAAAAAATCCAGGGATCATTCAGAAAATTTACTAGTACAAAACAAAGAGGCAATCAAAATTACAAAAGGGAAAAAAAAAATAATTGAAGTTTTTGGAAAAAAAAATTTAAAACCAATAAATTTGAAAATACCCGGAGATCCATCATCAGCTGCATTTTTTACAGCCTTGACTATTTTAAATAAAAATTCTTTCCTTGAGATAAAGAATGTAGGATTAAACCCTACTAGAACTGGTTTTTATGAGTTGCTTAAAAAACACGGTGCTAAAATTCAATTTAGTAATTTAAAAAAAAGAAATAACGAAATATTTGGAAATATTATTATTAAAAGTTGCAAAATCAGACCTATCAAAGCCCCTAAAGAATATTATGTCAAAGCTACAGATGAATATCCAATTTTATTTGTATTAGCAGCATTAACAAAAGGAGTATCTATTTTCAAAGGTATAGAGGATCTTTCTAACAAAGAGAGCAACCGAATAAAAGAAATGCAAAAAGTATTAAAACAAATTGGAATAAAAAGTTTTTATTCAAAAAAAGGACTTAAGATCTTTGGTAAAAATTATATTGAAAAAAAAAATAAAAAAATTAGTGTTCCTAACTTAGGTGATCATAGAATATGTATGTCCACTCAAATACTAGCTCTTATAACTGGAATTAAAACAAAGATAAATAATTTTGAAACTGTTTATACTTCTTCTCCTTCCTTTTTAAAGATAATTAAAATATTAGGAGGTAAATTTGAAATTAAAAAATAAAATATTAAAAATTACATGTGATGGAGGTGCTGCTACCGGAAAATCAACTGGTGGAAAAATGATCGCAAGAAAATATAAACTGGCTTTTCTTTCAAGTGGTCTTCTATATCGATATTCTAGTTACTTAATTCTAAAATATAAACCAAAAAATAAAACTTCTTTTCTTAAAAAAAAATTTAAAAACTTAAATTATAATAAGCTTAAAAAAATTAATTTATTTTCTCCTAAAATCTCAGCTCACAGTGCAATTATTGCAAAAATACTTTCGATAAGAAGAATTTTAAAAAAATATCAAACTGATTTTGTAAAAAAAAATAAAAGTTGTGTTATAGAGGGTCGAGATGCAAGCACTCAGATCTTGCCAAACTCAGATGTAAAATTCTTTTTTGTATGTAGTTTAAATATTGCATCAAAAAGAAGATACAAAGAATTAAAAAAACTTAATAATAAGTTAAAATTAAATAACGTCAAAAAAGCTTTAAAATTAAGGAATATTTCAGATATAAAAAGAAAACATAGCCCTTTAAAAAAACATAAAAATGCTGTAGTTGTGAACTCCGGAAAACTAAATAAACAAGCGATGTTAGTAAAAATGAGCAAACACGTAGAGAAAGTGATTAAATTAAAATATGGCAAGTGAACAAGAACTAAAAAAAACGAACCCTCTGCACAAAGAGTTTCAAGCTCTATTAGATGAAGATTTTAAAGACAGAAAAGTTAAAGAAGGCGAAATTATTAAAGCTACAGTTACAGAAATTACCCCAAAATTTATTGTTGTTGACGCAAAACTAAAGATGGAATCAATGATACCAGTCGAAGAATTTAAAAACGACGATGAACTATCCAAACTTAAAATTGGTTCTACTATTGAAGTTTATTTAGACAGAGTAGAAAATTTTAAAGGGGAGGTAGTAATTTCTAGAGACAAATGTAGAAAAATGAGGGCGTGGAAAAAAATGGAGAAAAATTTTGAAACACAAGAGGAGCTAACTGCTTACATTACGGGGAAAGTCAAGGGAGGTTTTATTACAACTGTTGAAGGTCTTCCCTGTTTTATGCCTTCTTCCCAAATAGATGTGAGGCCTTTAAAAAGAGTAGATCACTTAATGAATACGCCTCTTAAAGTAATAGCAACTAGAATAGATAAAAACCGAGGAAATGTTTGTGTTTCTAGAAGAGCTGTGCTTGAAAAAAGTAAAAATGCTGAAATTACTGAAGCCCTTAAAAATATTAAAGAAAATGATATAATTGATGACGCGATAGTTAAAGCAACCACTGACTGGGGAATTTTTTTAGATATAAATGGCATAGATGCTCTTTTACATGTCTCAGATTTAAGTCATGGGCGAGTAAAAAAACCATCTGATTTAGTAACAGTTGGCCAAAAGATTAGAGTTAAAATAACAAAAATAGATCCAAAAACAAATCGGGTTTCAGCATCAGTAAAAGCCTTAACTGAAGATCCTTATGCAAATATAGAAAAAAAATATAAGGTTGGAGAGACTTACGAAGGAACTGTTACGAAACTTATGGATTATGGAGCGTTTATACGTATTCAGGAAGGTATAGAAGGTCTAATACACAATTCAGAGCTAGATTGGGCTAATAGAAATATAAAACCGTCAAAAATACTTGCAGTGTCGCAAAAAATTAAGTTTAAAGTTGTGAATATAGATAAAGAAACAAAAAGAATATCTTTATCGTACAAAGCTACACTTGAAAACCCTTGGGACAAATTAAAAAACAATCTAGGAAAAAAAGTAAAAATTAAAATTAATAACATAACGGACAAAGCAATTTTTGGAGAGTTAGCTGATTCTGGTTTAACTGGAATGCTGCACTATAAAGAAATATCTTACGATGAAAATATTGATGATCTTAAAAAATTCAAAAAGAACGATAAGATAGATGTAAAAATCATAGAAATTAAAGACGATAAAATTAGATTTTCAAAAAGATCATTAGATAAGGATCCGTTAGACTGGTTTAAAGATAACAATAAAAAATTAGGTGATGTAATTACTACAAGAATTCACGAGGTTCTTAAAAATGGAGTAAAAGTTGCAGTGGACAAAGATAAAAGGTTAATTGTTACTATAAGAAAAGGAGATCTAGCTAAAGAAACTGCTAATGCTAGACCTGAGGTATTTTCACCTGGAAATGCTTTAGACGCAAAAATAACTGAACTCGACTCTAAAACTAGAAAAATTAAACTAAGTGTAAAAGCAGCTCAAATAGATGAAGAAAAGTCTTTAATCGCAAAATTTGGAGAAGGTGCAACTAAATCAGGAGCTACCCTAAAAGGTATATTCGAGAAAGCAATTGGAAGTAAAAAGAAAAAAAAAGAAGATAAATAATTGTCACGCCCAGAGATTATTAAAAAATTTAAAAATAAACATCCAAACCTAAATAAATTACAATTAGAAAAAATTTTCGATACTTTTTTTCAAACTATCGAAAAAGCTTTGCTAGAAAAAAAATCAGTAGAGCTAAGAGGTTTTGGTACTTTTTTTGTAAAAGAGATAAAGGAAAAATTTTCAGCAAGAAACCCTAAATCAGGTCAGCTAATTTATGTTCCAAAAAAGAATAAAGTAAGATTCAGAGCTAGTAAAAAATTTAATGATTTAATTAATCAATGAAAAAAAGGAAAGTATTTATAGCCTGCGATACCGGAAATCAGAAAGTGATAAGACGAATTATTTCTTTAACCAAAACTAATAAATTAGAAATTGGATATAAATTTGGATTGGAGTTTTTGTACACAAAAAATGGTCGAAATTTTATTTCTAATATTAAAAATAAAAATATTTTCGCTGATTACAAAATCTCAGATATCCCTTCCACAAGCTCAGCTGCGATTAAATCTTTAAAAGATCTTAGAAATTTATCATATATTACTGTCCATATAAGTAGTGGGTATGAGTGTCTTAAAGCAGTAAAAAAAATTACAAAAAAAACAAATAAAAAATTAAAAGTTTTAGGAGTAACAGTACTTACTAGTTTTTCAAATTCATCAATAAAGAAAATTGGTCACACTCGTTCCATAAAAGATATTGTAAAAAGACAAGCAGCTTTAGCTAAGTCAGTGGGGTTAGATGGAATTGTTTGCTCAGGTCATGAAGCAAAATATTTAAAAAAGATTTGTGGCCGAATGGATATAATTACACCAGGTATTAGATTGGATGGTGATAGAATTGGTGATCAAAAAAGAGTAATGAGTCCAAAAGAAGCCTTCAAGAATGGCGCTACAGCCATTGTAGTAGGTAGAAGTGTTACCAAAGGTAATATTAAAAATAATATCCAAAAGTTGATTAAATCATTATAAAATAAATAATGATGAAGATTAAAAAGCGTATACCTCTAATTGACCAGCATGATAAAAATTTTATGTATGGAGGAAAATTTGGTGGAAATTTTATTCCCGAAACACTTAAAAAACCTATCGATGATTTAACCGAACTTTTCTCTAGACTTAGATCAGATAAAAAATTTTTAAAAGAGAGAGATTACTACTTTAAAAATTATGTCGGAGCTCCAACGCCATTTATTAAATTAGAAAATTTAACTAACCATTTAGGTGGAGCTCAAATTTATGCAAAAGTTGTTTCAGAAGCTAATGGTGGAGCTCATAAAATTTATAATGCAACTATTCATTGCTTAATCGCCAAAAGAGCTAGAAAAAAATATATAGTAGGTGACACAGGCGCTGGTTACGCCGGGAAAATGCTTTCAATGGCAGCAAAAAAATTTGGACTTAAATGTAAAATTTTTGTGGGAGCAAAAGACATTAAAAGACAAAGACCCAATGTTGAAGCGATAAAAAAAAATGGAGCAGAAATTGTGCCTGTATTAACTGGCAGTCAAACATTAGTTGATGCTGTAAGCGAGTGTATGCGTTACTGGGTTTCTAATTGTGATACAACACACATGTGTGTTGGTAGCACTGTTGGCCCAAATATATTCATTAAGATTTGTGCTTATAGTACTGCTCAAATTTCCAGAGAATTAATCGACCAAGTTAAAGAGGAATTTGGAACAATTCCAAATAAATTAAAATTAATTAATTGTGTAGGTGGAGGAAGTTCCGCTGCAGGATTTTGGAATGAGTTTATGGATACACACGCAGAATTTATAGGAGTAGAAGCAGGAGGACCGAAAAATAGTAAGCTACACGCAGCACCATTAACAAATGGATCAAAAATAGGAATTTTACATGGGGCTGCTCAATACGTTATACAAGACAAAGAGGGTCAGATAGGGTCTACCGAGTCAATATCAGCTGGTCTAGATTACCCAGGTATATCTCCATTGCATTGTTTTTTAAAAGATACCAGAAGAGCTAGATACACTTCAGCTACTGATGAAGAAGCTTTAAAAGCGTATCAATTAGTTTCCAAACTAGAAAATATTTCTCCTTCGCTTGAACCTTCACATGCGTTTGCTGAAGCAATCCGTATTGCTCCAAAATTAAAAACTTCAGAGGTGATTATTGTTAATTCTTGCGGTGATAGTCATAAGGATAAGGACATAATTAAACAAAAATTAGGATCATATTTGAGATGAAATCAAAAATTAGTTTGGCTTTTCAAAAATGTAGAAAAGAAAAAAGACCTGCGTTAATTACTTACACTGTTGCAGGCGATAATACTAAAAACAATTCTTTGAAAATTTTAAATTCAATTTCTAAACATGCAGATATTCTTGAGCTTGGTTTTCCACACAACACACCAATTGCTGATGGAGGTCAAATTCAAGGAAGTTCTCATCGTGCACTTAAAAATGGCCTTAAACTTAAAGATGTTTTCCAAATTGTAAAAAAATTTAAAAAAACTAATCCAGAAAAACCTTTAATTTTAATGGGATATTTTAATTTAATTTATCAAAGCGGTGAAAATATTTTCTTAAAAAATTGTAAAGATTCTGGGGTAGATGGACTTATAATTGTTGATCTTCCTTATCCTGAAAATATTAAATTTTCAAATAAGTGTAAAAAAAAGTCAATTAATTTTATTCAACTTTTATCTCCTACTACTTCAAAAGATAGAATGAAAAAGATCATTAGGAATTCACATGATATGATCTATTATATAAGTATGTTATCTACTACTGGAGGTAAATTAAAAGTTTCTCCAAAAAAAATTATTAAAAACTACATTAAAATTAAAAGATTAAATTCTAACAAAAACCTTGTAATAGGCTTTGGAATAACAAACAAAACTATATCCTCTCTAAAAAAAGCTGACGGACTAGTTGTAGGTAGCCAATTATGTAAAACAATTAGTGATTCTATTAAAAATAAACAAAATCCTGTGAAAAAGCTAAATAAATTGGTATACAGTTTAAAAAATAAAATTCGATGAATTGGATAAAATCAAAAATTCAAAGCTTTGTAGAAAAAGCCAAACAAACTTTTAATAGGCGTAGACCAACTAAAGAAGATCAAGATAACAGTCTTTGGTTAAATTGCCCAGGATGTGGTCAAATGCAATTAAAACAAGATCTAAAAGTTAACTATAATATTTGTAAATGTAGTCACCATTTTGATCTTGATCCAAAAATAAGATTTGAAAAACTTTTTTTTGATGATGGTCATTACGAGTTAATAAAATGTCCTGAGTGGGCAGATCCAGATCCTTTAAATTTCAAAATTGGGGATCAAAAATTTATTGATAAGTATAATGCTTATAAAAAAAAGACTGGTCAACAAAGCGCAATTTTAGCTGCTAAAGGAAAAGTTAATGGACTTAACGTTGTAGCTTTTGGTTATAATTTCGCTCACGGTGGGGCTTCATTGACACAAAGGGAAGGCGAGCACTTAATTAGCGGAATACAAACCGCATTAGATGATAAGGTTGATGCGGTAGTATCTTTCTACCAAAGTGGAGGAATGAATGTTACTGGAAATTTAAACTCATTGAAAAATATGCCTGTACAAATGATGGCTATGAAAATGTTAAAAAAAGCCGGAATAGTTACAATAGGTGTTTGTTCATCAAAAATAACTGGAGGAACATTTTGTAATGTTTATGGAAATGACTTCATTTTTGCAGAAACTCCTAAAAATGAAAATTTATTATTTGCAGGTAAACGAGTAAGTGCATCGGTTAACAAAGGACAAGAATTACCTGATGATTTTGGTAAAGCATCTAGCTTGATTGATCATGGAATGATTGATGGGGCTTTTGAGTCTAGATTAGAGATAAAAACAAAAATAACAAATCTTGTAAGAGTTTTACTAAAGAAGTCTGAAACTGAATCGAAAGCTGAAGAAAAATCTAATGTTAAAGTAGAAATTCAATCAGTAAGTTAATTGCTTGACGGAAAAGACAAGAGCTATAGAAAAGTTATTACAACTTAATCAACACAAAATAAAATTAGGTCTGGGGAGAGTTAACCAAGCAATAAAGAAATTAAATTTAAATACAAATTTTCCAACTTCAAATATTTGTACTGTTAATGGAACTTCGGCGAAAAACTCAATAATCCAAATTTTCAAAAATATATTGATCAAACATAAAAAAAGATATGCCGCAACTTATTCGCCTCATCTAATTTCAGTGACTGAAAGATTTGAACACAATAAAAAATTTATAAACATAAATCTTTTAAAAAAAATCTTGAGAAAAACTTCAAAACAAAAAAATTTAACTCAATTTGAGAAGTTAACCATCGCATTTGGATTATTCATTAAAGATTTAAAATTAGACTGGATAATAGGTGAATTTGGATTACTAGGAAGACTTGATGCTATTCGAGCTTTGTTTCCAAAACCTAATATCCACATAATTACACCTATTTCATGGGATCATCTTAATTGGACAAAAACAAAAAAAATGAATTTAAAAACACTTAAAGAAATAGTTTATGAAAAAACTTCATTCTTGAAATGTAAAGTTTATATTTCAAAGCAAACTCCTACTGTTTTGAAAATTATAAAATCAAATCTTAAAAATAATAAAAATAAAAAAATAATATACGGAAAAGATTTTAATTTAATTAAAAAAAATAAGAGATATTTTTATAAAGATAATAAAAACTTTTTTGAAATTAAATCTAATCTGATTGGCGACCATATGTATGAAAATATAACGGTTGCGATAAGAGTAGCTTTAGATCAAAAGATACCAACTCGAATAATCAAATCAGGAATTCGAAATGTAAATATTCCTGGACGTATGCAAGTAATAAAAAAAGGTATGCTTAGAAAAGGCTTAAAAAAAAATGATATTTTAATTTTAGATGGAGCACACAATAATCAACAATCTACACAGGTAAGCAAAGTTGTCAGTAAAATTAAATCAAAAAACAAAATTTGCATTATAAGTATGATAAACACGAAAGATCCCTATTCTTTTTTGATGCCTTTTAGAAATAAATTTAAAAAAATATATTTCATCAATATGGAAAGGCAAAAGAATGTTTTTCCAAAAGAAAAATTAAAAGAAATAGCGGACAAATTAAGAATTAATTCTTCTATTGCTAATAGTTTTAATCAAGTAAAAACAGAACTTTCAGATACTAAATCTAGATGTTTTATAGTGACTGGTTCGCTTTATTTTGTTGGAGATCTTTTGAGAAAAAACTAGTTATTAGTTATCCATTCTTTTAATTCTTGTTTTCCAGGCCATCCAACTTTGCGAGAAACTTCTTTTCCATCTTTAAATTTTACAAATAAAGGCACTCCCTTGCAGGATAGCAGAACTGGAGTGTTAGCAGACTCTTCTATATCTAATTCTCCAATCTCGATTTCACTTTCTAATTCTTTTTCTAGCTCATTACATGGAGGAATTGCCATTTGGCAGGGGTTGCACCATGTTGCTCCTAGTTTTAATATCTTAGTTTTATTTCCCGATTTAATGAAATTTTCGTAAGAGTCATCTGTTACTTTAATCATAATAGATAAATAATAATTTTTTTAATAATGTCAACTACACAGATGTGTAATATTTTTCTAAACCTTCAACATATGTGTTGATATCCTCTAAAGAGGCTAAATT
>MDTA01025830.1_pt1 | contig 11620 bp, 11 predicted proteins | sample 811151 | NCBI WGS metagenome assembly MDTA01 (sample SAMN05326648, study PRJNA326480) | marine metagenome | isolation source: seawater | place: Indian Ocean: South | collected 2010 | reverse complement strand
GTTTTCTCTAGGTTATCTAGAACTTCTATTAAAACTCTATCATGTAAAGGTTTAAACTTCATAAATTCTCCTATAAATATGCCACGACATATAAATATACTGTAAGCTATTTTCAAGAAGGATATTGCTTTAAAAAATCAAAGAATATATAGCTTTTTTTATATAGCATATAAAAATGACTGTAAATTTAAGCAATAAAGGGGTTAACGAAATTGTAAATAACTTTGATCTATTTTACATTGATATATGGGGAGTTATTCATAATGGAATTAAATTAAACCACGAAGCTGTTAATGTCCTCGAAAAGCTCGACAACCTAAGTAAGGAATATGTTTTACTTACAAATGCCCCAAGACCAAATTCTGATGTCGAAAGATTTTTAATAAAACTAGGATTAGATGAAAAAAAGAGCTCTAGAGTTTACACTTCAGGACAAGGTTCTTTAAACTATCTTAGTAATGAGAAAAAGGGGTTACGATTTTATCATTTAGGTCCAGAGAGAGATTTTAATCTGTTTAAAAATTTCAAATCTTTAAAAAGAGATAAAATTGAAGAGTCCGATTATATTATTTGTACAGGATTATTTGATGGTTTTGATAATCTTGAATTTTATAAAAAATTATTATCTCCTTTTAGAGATAAAGAGATGGTCTGTACCAACCCAGATTTAATTGTTGATAGAGGAGATGTCAGGGAATATTGTGCAGGCTCGATTGCAAAGTTATTTGAAGAATTAGGTGGTAAAGTTAAATATTTTGGCAAACCATATCCACTGGTATATGAAACTTCGGCAAGTAATAAAAACATGAAAGTTTTATGTATTGGGGATAACCTTAATACTGATATCAGGGGAGCAAATATTCAAAACTTTGATTCTTTATTTATTCTTAACGGTATTCATAAAAATGAAAGTCAAAAAGAACTAAATAAACTTTTCGAAAAATATCAAGTTGAGGTAAATTATATCCAAGAAAAATTAAAATGGTAAAAATTAAAATCTTTAAAGGATTTAAAATTCCTCGTAAATATTTAAATTCAATAATTCTTATTGGAAACTTTGATGGAGTACATTTAGGACATCAAAAATTATTTAAAAAGGCAAGAGAATATAAAAGAAAATTTAATACTAAAATTGGAGTTATAACTTTTAATCCAATGCCGAAAATGTTTTTCAACAAAAAACTCAAAAATTTTAAATTAATGAATTTATCTCAAAAAATTAAACAATTTGAAAAACAAAAAGTTGATTTTTTAATCGATCAAAAGTTTTCAAAAAATTTTTCAAAAATTAAAGCCAATATATTTATAAAAAAATATTTAAACAAAAAAATTAAAACAAAATTTCTTTTTGTTAGTAATAATTTTAGGTTTGGAAATAATAGAGAAGGCGATACTAAATTACTTAAACACTATGAGAGTAAATGTAATTATAAACTTACTATTCCGCCTCCACTTAAAAAAAATAAAAAAATTATATCTTCAACTCTAATCAGAAATCTTTTATCGAATGGAAATTTAATTGAAGCAAATAAATATTTAACCAGAAACTGGGAAATTGAAGGTAGAATTGAAAAAGGAAGAAAATTAGGGAGAAAGATTGGTTTTGCAACATGCAATATTGATATTGGAAATTACATAATAGCAAGACCTGGAGTATATTCTGTAAAAGCAAAACTTGGTAGTGAGGTAAAAAAAATAAATGGTATTGCAAATTTAGGATTCAGACCAACCTTTAATCAAAAAAAAATATTGCTTGAGGTAAATTTATTTAATTTTAATAAAAATATATATAACCATAATATCAAAGTTGAATTTATTAAGTTTATTAGGAGTGAAAAAAAGTTTAAAAACATTAAGCAGCTGACAAATCAAATTAAAAAAGATATCAAAGTTGCCAAAAGAAGTTTTAAATAATCATGAGTAAAGAACACTTAAATTTACCGAAAACAGCCTTCTCCATGAAGGCAAACTTGCCCCAGAAAGAGCCGGGACTGATTGATTATTGGGACAAAATCAATCTATATCAAAATTTAAGACACGAGAGCAAAGGTAGAGAGAAATTTATTTTACATGACGGTCCTCCTTATGCAAATGGAAATATACATATGGGGACTGCATTAAATAAAATTTTAAAAGATATAATTACAAAATTTCATCAAATGGATGATAAGGATTCTGTCTATGTTCCAGGTTGGGACTGCCATGGTTTGCCAATAGAATGGAAAATAGAAGAACAATATAAAAAAAATAAAAAAAATAAAAATGAAGTACCTATAATTGAATTTAGAAAAGAATGTAGAGACTTTGCAAATAAATGGATAAAAGTTCACAAAGAGCAATTTAAAAGATTGGGGGTAATCGGGGATTGGGAAAATTATTATTCTACAATGAGTTTCGAAGCAGAGGCACAGATAGTTCGAGAACTTGGTAAATTCTTAAAAGAAGGAAGTCTTTATAAAGGTTATAAACCTGTTTTATGGTCAACGGTTGAAAAAACTGCATTGTCAGACGCGGAAGTTGAATACATGGACCATATCTCTGACACTATTTACGCATCTTTTTTAGTTAAAAAAACAGATGTAAAAGACTTAGAGGGTTGTCAAATTGTAATTTGGACAACTACACCATGGACAATCCCTGCAAATAAAGCTTTAGCATTTAACGAAAATTTAAAATATCTAATTTTGGAACTATCGGATGATAACAAATTTAAAAATACCAAAGTTGTTATTGCAAAAGACCTTTTGGAATCATTTATTAAAGAATGCAATATTCAGAATTATAAAATATTAAAGGAATTACCAGGAAAAGCTTTTAAAGGAGTAATTTGCAAACACCCTTTCTTTGATATTGGTTATGATTATGATGTGCCAATGTTAGAAGCAAGATTTGTTACCACAGAACAAGGAACAGGGTTTGTTCATTGTGCACCAAGTCATGGTCCTGATGACTTTAATTTATGTATTAACAACGGTATTAAAGCATTAGAAACAGTTGATGATGATGGAAAGTATACAAAACACATCTTAGAATTTGAAGGAACTCATATATTTAAAGCAAACCCAATAGTAATCGAAAAATTAAATGAATTGAATAGACTTATTGCAAACGGAAAATTAAAACATTCCTACCCACATTCATGGAGATCAAAAGCACCATTAGTACATAGAGCAACTCAACAATGGTTTATTTCAATGGAAAGTCATGGTTTGAGAAAATTAGCTCTTAAAGCTCTTGATGAAACAAAATTTTATCCAAGCAAGGGAAAAGAAAGAATTAAATCTATGATTGAAACAAGACCTGATTGGTGTGTATCCAGACAAAGAGTTTGGGGCGTTCCACTTCCAATATTTATCTCAAAAAAAGATAATAAAGTTTTAATAGACGATGAAGTATTCGAGAACATTGCGAAAATTTATGAAAAAGAAGGATCGGATTGTTGGTTTTCAGATAACATCCAGAGGCTTTTAGGAACAAAATATAAAGCCGAGGATTATGTTCAATCCAAAGATATTGTAGAAGTTTGGTTTGATAGTGGATCGACTCATTCTTTTGTATTAGAAAAAAGAGATGATTTAAAATGGCCTGCATCAATGTATTTAGAAGGATCAGATCAACACAGAGGATGGTTTCATTCATCTTTACTAGAGTCTTGTGGAACTAGAGGAAAAGCACCTTTTGAGTCCATTCTATCACATGGATTTGTTGTTGACGGAAAAGGTCTTAAAATGTCCAAATCCCTAGGAAACGTTATTGCCCCAGAGGAAATTTTAAAAAAATATGGAGCGGATATTTTAAGAGTTTGGGTGGCAGCTTCAAATTATGCAGAGGATCTAAGAATTGATTATTCTATATTAGAACAGCATGCAGAAGCATATAGAAAAATTAGAAATACTTTTAGATATATATTGGGAAATCTTAACGACAAATTTACAGAAGAAAATTTAAATAAAATTGAAGTAAATAAACTACCAGAATTAGAACAATACATGCTTCATAAAATATATATGTTAAATGAAAATTTTCATAAAAATTTTGAAAACTATACGTTCCACAACTTATATAAAGAATTATTAAATTTTTGCACAGTAGACCTTTCAGCATTTTATTTTGATATAAGAAAGGATGCACTTTACTGTGATAATTTAAAATCAGAAAAAAGAAAAAGTTGTATTACAATATTAAATATACTTTTAGATTGTCTGCTCAAATGGTTTGCTCCTATACTTTCATTTACGACTGAAGAAATTTACTCATTATTGAACAAAAACAATAATGATAGTATTCATTTCAAAAAATTTATTAAAATACCTAAAAATTGGCAAAATAAAAATTTAAATGAAAAATGGGAAAAGTTAAAAAAAATTAGAGATGTTGCAAATATAAGCATTGAAAGTAAAAGAACTGATAAATTGATAGGATCAAGCCTCGAGTCAAATATTAAAATTAAACTTAATAAAGATTTATATAATATCGCTAAAGATTTTGACTTCGCAGAGCTTTGCATTACCTCTGCAGCTGAAGTCTTAAATGATAATAATCTAGCTGAAGAAATAATAGTAGAGACGTCAAAGGCTGAGGGAGAAAAATGTAATGTTTGTTGGAAAATAAGAAAAGGCGAATGTGAGAGACATGGATCTTTAGTAAATTAAATTATGAAAAAACAATTTATTTTAAATTTTCTAATAATTTTATTTATTTTTTTTTTTAGACAGAATTTCAAAGCTTTATGTTTTAAATATTGCGGAAAATGAAGGTATCGTCGATATAAAAATTAATTCTTTTTTAAATATTATATTGGTTTGGAACGCAGGAATTGGATTTGGTCTATTTCAATTTGATGAAAATTTTATTTACAATCTAGTAACCATATTAATTATTTTAGTTAATTTAATTATAATACTCTTGCTTTTTAAATCAGAAAAATTTCATCAAATCCTATTTGCTATGATTCTTGGTGGATCATTAGGTAATTTATATGATAGAATTTATTATTTAGCTGTCCCTGATTTTATTGATCTAAATTATAATGGATATCACTGGTTTGTTTTTAATGTTGCTGATATATTTATTACAATAGGAATATTTACTTTAATATTCACAGAAATTTTTATGAAAAAAAATGAAAAATAAATCACTATTATTTATACTTTTACTTTTTTTGGTAAGTGCATGTTCAGGGAATCTTAAAAGATCAGATAAATCAGACGAGTTTTTAATTGATAAGAAAAATCCATTAATAATGCCACCTGATATTGATGAATTGCCAGAGCCAAAACAAGGTTTAAAACAAAGCAAAAGTGAAGATGATTTTAAAAAAGTAATTCAAACACAAAAAACAGAAAATCAAAGTAGCGATCTAGAAACAAGCGGTTCACTTCAAGAGTCTATAATTAAAAAAATAGAACAATAATGGCGTCAAACTTAATATTTAAAACGTTTAATTTAAAAATAAAAAAGTCACATAAAAATATTCTGCTTAATTATATAAAAAAAATAAACAAAGAAAATAAACCAGAATTCTTTAAAAGCTTCAAAAAAAATTACAAATATAGTTATGATATTAATTTAATTAAAAAATATAAAACTTTTAAAAATATTAATATTATTGGAATGGGAGGATCATCCTTAGGAACAAAAGCAATTTATAATTTTTTAAAGAGTAAAATAAAAAAACGTATTACATTTTCAGAAAATATTAATTTAAAAAAGGAAAATAAATTTAAGAAACTTAATATAATTATTTCTAAATCAGGAAGCACACTCGAAACAATTGTAAATTTAAATACCCAGATTAATAAAACTGATAAAAATATTTTTATAACAGAAAATACAAATAATTATTTAAGAAAATTAGCAAATAAACTCAAGTCAGAAGTAATAGATCACAAAAACTTTATCGGAGGTAGATTTTCAGTATTATCAGAAGTTGGAATGTTGCCTGCTCAACTAATGGGTCTTAAAGATACAAAATTTAAAAAATTTAATGAATTGATAAAAAAAAAAAATTTTTTAGACAGTTTAATTCATAATACTTTATCTTCTTATCAGCTTGTAAAATTAAAGAAGTTTAATTCTATCATACTCAATTATGATGTGAATTCTGAGGATCTATTTAAGTGGTACCAACAGCTTGTATCAGAAAGTTTGGGTAAAAATTCTAAAGGTATACTTCCAGTAATATCAACTATGCCAAAAGATAATCATAGTATACTTCAATTGTATTTAAGTGGTTTCAAATCAAATTTTTATACTTTTTACATTGTAGAGGAAAATAATACTTCTTACCTAAATTCAAAATTAATTTTCGATAAATTTAATTTTTTAAAAGGAAAAAATATTTTTAATATTCTTAATTCACAGAGAATAGCAACAGAAAATATTTTTAAACAAAAAAATATACCATTCAGATCATTTTATATAAAAAAAAGAACCGAGGAAACTTTGGGCGAATTATTTTGTTTTTTTACATTGGAAGTTATCTTGCTATCAAATTTATTAAAAATGAATCCTTTAAATCAGCCAGAGGTTGAGCTAGTTAAAAAAGAAACTTTTAAAATACTTAGAAATTAAAAAAACCAAAAATTATCTTCGATGATCCGTATATCTCTTCTCGAACTATCTTAAAGTTTTTTTCAAATTCATCTACTGATTTTTTATTTCTATGCATAACAATTAAAGTTTTCGAGTCTAAAATACTTGAGTTAAACAACGAACTTAATAATTTTTTTAAGTTATCATCTTTGAATGGAGGATCTAGAAATATTAAATCAAATTTATTAGATAAGTTTTTTAAGCTACTTTTATCATAAATATTTTTATCAAATACTTCAGCATTTTTTGCAAAATCTAAACTATTTAAATTTTTAATTAATAAATTTTTTGCTGGCTTGTAATCTTCAAAAAATATCACCTTTTTTGCGCCTCTAGAAATAGCTTCTATCCCAAATGATCCAGTGCCTGAAAAAAGGTCCAGAATTAGGCAATTTTTTAAATTCTTATTTAATAAATTTGAGTGTTTTAAAATATTAAAAATTGACTCTCTTACTAAATCTTTCATAGGTCTGGTTTTTTTATCAACTGGTAGTAATATTTTTTTACCTTTTGCTGTGCCTGAAACTATTCTCATTAATCAATTACTTTATAGCCTATATCATTTCTAAAGTGACCGTTTTGCCATTTTAATCTTTTAATACAATCTAAACTTTTTTTTCTAGCATTTTTAAAATCTACATCTAATGAAACAAAGTTTAAAACTCTACCACCAACCGAATAATATTTTGAATTTTCGAATTTAGTACCGGCATGAAAAATAAATTGATGATCATCATTTTTAAATTTTTCCAAATTTTCTATTAATATATTTTTTTCATAGTTCTCTGGATACCCTTTCGAGCATAAAACTATACAAATGCTTTTTTTATTTTTCCAATTTAAACTAATTTTTCCTAAATTCTCGTTCATGCAACACTCAAGAATTTCTACAAAATCATTATCTAGTAAGGGTAAAATTGTTTGACATTCAGGATCTCCCATTCTTACATTATACTCGATTAAATAGGGCTCATTATTTTTGATCATAAGTCCTGCATACAAAAAACCAATATATTTACCATTATTTTTTTTTAAATAGTTTAAAGTAGGTATAATTATTTTCTTGAGTATTTTTTTTTCAAGATTTTGATTTATTTGTCTTGATGGTGAATATGCGCCCATGCCTCCAGTATTTTTACCTTTGTCACCCTCAAATACTCTTTTATGGTCTTGCGCAGTATTAAATATTTTGAAGTTTTTATTATCGTACAAAATAAAAAAACTCATCTCTTCACCTTCAATAAAATCCTCAATTAACAATTCTTTAGTTTCTCCAAATTTTCCTCCAAATATTTCTTTTATTGCATTTTCAGCAGCAGAAAAGTTTTCACATATATATACACCTTTACCAGCGGCCAAACCGTCAGCTTTCACAACCAAAGGATAATTTTTCCCTTTTAAATAATTTAAAGATGAAGATATACTATTTAAGATTCCGAACTTAGCGGTAGGGATATTTTCTGTCTGACATATTTTTTTAGTAAAGATTTTTGATCCCTCAAGTTTAGAACAAAATTTATCTGGGCCAAATATTTTTAATTTGTATTTTTTTAAATAATCAACTATTCCGTTTACCAAAGGTTCTTCTGGACCAATGACTGTGATATCTATTTTTTTGTTAATCAAAAAAGATTTAATTTGTTCGAAATTTTTTAAATCGATATTAATATTTTCAGCTATTTTGCTTGTCCCACCGTTACCTGGTATACAAAATATTTTACTTACCTTTTCTGACTCATAAACTTTTTGACATATAGCATGCTCTCTTCCACCACTACCAATTATTGCAATTCTCATGTATACTTTTTTATATAATGACAGATAAAATAGCTAGATTAAAATATTTAAATAATTCTTTTGAAATTATTGAAAATGGAACTCATGTCATTTGTGCTGTATCAGGAAAAAAAATATTATTAGAAAATTTAAATTATTGGAATGTGGATCTTCAAGAGCCTTATTTTTCTTATATTGAGGCAAATATAAAAAGAGATAAAATAAGTTAAATTTATTTCCACCGATTATGAGTTAGTATCCACTGAGAAGGGTTATTTAAAATCATTTTTTCAAGTATTTTATTAAGTTCTAAAGTAATTTTTTCAATACCAAGATCGCTTTCAAATTTTATTGGTTTATCAATAGTAAGTTTGAATTTTATTTGATCATGCCTTTCGATATAAACTGGAACAATTTCACAATCATATTTTTTTATTATTTGTGCAGGTATTGTTGTAGTAAACGCTGGTACACCAAACAAATTACACTTAACTCCTTCCGATACTCTTTGGTCAATCATTAATGCTACAGAATAGTTTTGTTTTAGTAAGTTTATTAGTTCTCTTGTACCACCAATTCCTTTTTTAATTTGATTTTTACATATATACTTTGATCTTATTCTTTCCATAATTTTATTAAGAAAAAAATTATTTAAAGGTCTATAAATTGCAGAAAGATTGATTCCGGCATCATTAATAATCATTGCCATCAACTCAAAGTTACTAAAATGACCAGAGATAAAAATTACCCTTTTTTTTTTGGATTTTATCTCACTTAAATAGTTGCTGCCTTTAATACTTATATGTTTTTTTAAATTACCATTTTTAAAGTTACTTAAATATACATAATCTGATAAAATTCTTCCATAATTTGAAAATACTTCCTTAACTAATTTGTCTTTCTCACCAAGTCTAAAATTGGAATTTTTTTCTATTATATCAATATTTTTTTTTATTATTTTATCAGATCTAATTATTTTCCCAAACATACCACCAATTATTGATCCTAGCTTAGAAGCATTTTTATATCCCATTATTTTGAATAAAAAAAATAGAAACATAATTACTGTAAATTGAATAAAATACTTAATTGTTTTCATAATCTTTTAAGAATAAATTTTTTAAAATCTAAAATATTTTTAATTCTCAAATCAACATCTGTATAAGCTATACCATTTTTATTTAATTTTTTTATTTTCATGAAATCTTTTTCAGTAGTAACGATACTAAGTTTATATTCCTTTGCTATACTAATTATTTTATTAATATCAGAAAGTTTATAGTCAAAATGATCTGGAAATATAATTTTTTTTTTAATTTTAATGCTATTTTCTTTTAAAAGATTAAAAAAATTTTCAGGAGTTCCTATTCCACAAAAAGCTAAATATTTTGATCTCTTAACAAATTTAGATTTATTTTTTAAAACGTATTTTCCATAGAATATTTTTATATTTTTATTATTAGATTTTATTTTTTTCTCTAGATTTATATTTTTTCTACCGTTAATTATTGCTGCATCATATTTTTTTAAATTTGATAAATCTTCTCTTAAAGGACCAGCGGGTAATATATTTCCATTTCCCACGCCACTCACACTACTAAAACATACCAGTGAAATTGAATATTTGATTGATTTGTCCTGCAATCCATCATCAAAAATTATGATATTTTTTTTTAAATTTTTTATTTTTTTTATTCCATCAATTCTTTTTCTTGGCAAAATTAGTTTTGTATTTTTTGATAGCAATCTTTGCTCATCAATTTGATCTTTGTAATATTTTTTAATTACATAAATTTTATATTTTTTTTTTAAAATCTCATTTAATTTAATTACGAGTTGAGTTTTTCCGGTTCCCCCTAAATAAATATTTCCAACACATATTGTTGGAATTTCTGTTTTATATGGATCTCTAACATTTTTAAAAAAAATAATTATTCTTGTTAATAATGTTAGTGGCCAAATAAAAAAAACTAATAAATTATTTTTTTTCCAAAAATTTGGTTTTATAAGCTTCACTCTAGATAAATTTAATAATTTCAAAGTAGGTTGTATTTAATATTTTTGCTCCATACTTCATAATTTTTTTATTATCAAAAATTAGTCTCTTCTTGTATAGTGACTTTTCGATAATTTTAATTCCTTCTTTATAATTTGAAAATACGTTCGAAATTTTCATCTTGTTTAATTTCTTATATATTTCAGTAAAATTATCAATATTAGGACCATGTATAATTTTACAACCAAATTTTGAAGGCTCTAGTGGGTTTTGTCCACCATGTTTTATTAGAGACCCTCCCATAAATACAATATTTGATATTTTATAAAATTTGTTTAATTCACCATATGTATCCACAATAAAAATATCTACATTGTTATCTATTTTTTGTTTTGAGCTATATAAATGAGTTCTTAATGAAGCTTTTTCAATATATTTTTTAATTTCGTTTACTCTTTCAATATGCCTTGGAGCAATAATAGATATTATATTTTTTGTTTTTTTTTGTTTCTTAAAATATAAATGATTTTCAATAATGAAATTTTCCTCATCGTTGTGAGTGCTGGCTGCTGTAATTAAAATTCTCTTTTTTTTAAAAAAATTATTAGTTTTTTTGTTTAAGAATTGAGCCTTCACCTTTTTACTTGTTGTAAATTTTAAGTTACCTATATTATAAATTTTTTTTGCACCCAATAATTTAAGTCTTTTAAAAGTCTCTTTATTTTGGGAGAAACAATAATCAAACTTTTGAAAAATATCTCTTGAATAACTATCTATTTTTTTCCATTTTTTAAATGATCTATATGTCATTCGTCCATTTAATAAAATTAGGTTAATCTTTTTTTTGTTAATAGTATTTATCAAGTTAGGCCAAATCTCAGATTCACAAAGAAATAATACTGACGGTTTCCAATAATTTATAAATTTTTTAATAATAAAATTGTTATCTATAGGAAAAAACTGATGTACTGTTTTTTTAAAATTATATTTTTCAAATATTTTAGATGAACTTAAGGTTGTTGTAGTAATCAATATTTGATTAATATTTGAATTTGATTCCAATTTTTCTATAAGGGGAATTATACTTAATAATTCACCAACACTTGAGCAATGAAACCAAATTAATTTTCCTGGCAATCTTTTTTTTGAAGGAATTGCATATCTTTCAGTTGATCTAAAAAAGTTTTCTTTACCTTTTAAAATTCTATATATAATAATTAAAGGAGAAATTATTAAGAATAATTCACTTACTAC